>OHWT01000220.1_pt1 | contig 11907 bp, 3 predicted proteins | sample 1579791 | NCBI WGS metagenome assembly OHWT01 (sample SAMEA3882512, study PRJEB24775) | human gut metagenome | biome: human-associated habitat; feature: intestine environment; material: feces | place: Netherlands | collected 2009/2010
ACGAAATCCGCATTTCGCAGTGAGAGCATCCGTGGACAGCCAAGGGGAGAACGGGCTTATCTGGAAACGGTTGCAGACAGCCGGGATCTCCGTAAGAAAAAGATGGTCAGAGATTATGCGTCAAAAGAAAGACGGAAGGAAAAGGAGGCTTCCGAAGAAAGCAAGACGGCAAAGAGAGAAGCTGCCCGGTACAGGGAAACTTCAGAAGTGGCAGAAGAGTCTTTGGATGGATTTTCGGAGGAAATCAAAGGAAAATCGAAGCGGGAACGTGTGCTGAAAGAACAGCGGAAAAAGAGTTCCAGATTATCGTTTGGCGATGAAAGTGATGGCATGGTACATGGAGCCGGGATTGGTATCCGGAATCCGGCATCGGCAGTCAAAGATGTGGCAGTTACGGCAGCACACTGGAAAACGCACGAAGAAGAGGATGAGAATGCGGCAGTGGAAGGGGCACACCGGGCAGAACTTGCAGGGGAAAGCCTTGCGAGGAAATCCATTTACATGAGGCAACGCTTAAAAGGGCGAAGGGAAGAATCCCGGAGGTTAAAAGAAAGTGTCCTGGATGAAGCGGAAAAGAGCAGGCTGATGTTTGAAACTGCCTATGAAAATAAAGCAAAAAATGCTGTGAAGAAAGAAGTGGAGAAGAAAAAGAAATCTGCCCTGCAGAAACTTTTTCAGAAGAAGCGTTACCAGAAGCAGTATCAGGCAGCAAGGCAGAGTAAAAAAGTAAAAGATGCAGCTATTACTTCCGCACAGAAGTTTACGGAAAAAGCGAAAGATGCCGTCAAGATGGTGACGGCACAGAACCGTGGGATTTTTGCCACGGTAGCCGTTTTTGCCTTGATCTTTGTGTTGATCGCAGCCAGTTTCACCAGCTGTACGGCATCGTTTCAGGGTGCTTCTTCTGCTATCATATCTACCAGTTATTCCAGTACGGATGAGGATATTTATGCCGCTGAGAATGCGTACCGGGCTTTGGAAGAAGCACTGAATACACAGATCAACCAGATGGAATCCACCCATCCGGATTATGATGAATACCGGTACCAGATTGATGAGATCGGTCATAACCCGTATCAGCTGATCTCTTATCTGACGGTAAAATACGGCGGCTTCACTTACGATGAAGTGGCAGAGGAGATTAAGGAGATCTTCCGACAGCAGTATGGGATTACCACAGACTCTACCAGAGAGACAGTTACGGAAACCAAGACTGTACGGGTAGGGGAATCCTTGGGACAGGTTGTGACGAGTGGGTACTGTAACTGCCCCATCTGCTGTGGTCAGTGGAGTGGCGGACCGACAGCCAGTGGTGCAATGCCGACAGCAAACCATACGATTGCCGTGGATGCAGCGAACCCATTTGTGCCGATCGGAACCCATGTAGTCATGAACGGTGTGGAATATGTAGTAGAAGATACGGGAGCATTTGCAAAATATGGTGTTCAGTTTGATGTATATTATGGTGATCATGCTTCTGCATCAGCACATGGGCATCAGACCTGGGAAGCGTACATAGCAGACAGCAACGGAAGTCAGGAAGTAGAAGTAACAACGACAAGAGAAGTGAACCGTTTGGATGTAACACTCACGAACCATAATCTGGATGCAGTTTTAAGAAACCGTATGACAGATAAGGAACAGGAGCAGTATGACGCTTACAACAAATACTATGGAAATCGTGATTATCTGTTTGACCTTAACTCAATTCCGACAGGCGGGGCAGGCTTTGGATATGATATTCCGGCAGAAGCACTTTCTGATCCGCAGTTTGCCAAGATGATTCGGGAAGCAGAAAAATATCTGGGTTATCCGTATGTGTGGGGCGGTGCATCTCCATCTACCAGTTTTGATTGTTCCGGTTTCGTATGTTGGGTAATCAATAACTGCGGAAATGGCTGGAATGTAGGAAGAACAACGGCAGATGGGCTTCGGTCTTATTGCTCCTATGTATCTCCATCTGATGCAAAGCCGGGAGATCTGATCTTTTTCCAGGGAACTTATGATACGCCGGGAGCGAGCCATGTTGGAATTTATGTAGGAAATAACATGATGATTCATTGCGGGAATCCGATTCAGTATACAAGCATTGCAAGTTCTTACTGGCAGCAACATTTTATGGCATTTGGCAGACTTCACTAGAAGGGAGTGAATGAGAGATGAATATGCGATTAAAAAAGGTTCTGGATGATATTCAGAAAACTGAAAACAAGATTCTGGAATTGCAGGAGCATGTAAGGCAACTGAGAATCCAGAAAAAGCAGATGGAAGATGCAGAAATCATTAAGGCAATCCGTTCCATGAAGATGGACAGCCGAAAGATGCTGACTTTTCTGGACGGGATTCAGAATGGAACAGTTACCATGCAGTTTGATGAAGAGGGCAATCTTTCTATGGATAGTTCTGAAACAGGTATAAAGAAAGAAGAAAATATGGACAGAGAAATGTCAACCGGACTGATAGAAGAAAGAGAGGATTTGGAAGATGAAGAATAAAGTAATGAAAAAAATTTTGATGATTATGTTGTCATCAACAATACTGATGGGTTCTGCCAGTGTGACCGCTTTTGCACAGGCAAATGAAAATGCAGAGCAGACCGAAGCAACAGAGCAGGTCATAGAAGAACAGCCTGCAGAGCAGCCTGCCACAGAGGGAACACCGTTTTCTACACCGGGAAACGGACAGCTTGTGGATGATAAGGAGAATGACAGTTCCAAGCAGTTTCTGACGGTACAGACAAAGAATGGAAATACCTTTTATATGGTCATTGACCGTTCCGGTACTTCTGAAAATGTGTACATGATGTCACTTGTGGATGAAAATGACCTGGCAGAGTTCTTAGATGAAACCAAAGAAACGGAAAAGAAAGAGGAATCTGCGGTTGTTCTTCCAGAAACGACTACAACACCAGAACCGGAAACTACAGCACAGCCGGAAACAGAGGCAAAGCAGGAATCTGGCATTAACAAGATGATTGGATGGATTGCTTTGGGAGCAGTTGCAACGCTGGCATTGGGTGGTCTTGGCATGTTCGCTTTTGGAAAATTGAGAAAGAAAAAAGAGGACGGCATTGTAGAGGAAGGTCTGGAATTTGCTGATGACAGTTACATCAATGAAGATGAAGAAAATGCGGAAGATCAGCAGAAATAACAAAAAAGCATAAGGTATGGAGAAAGGGCAGTTCTTTATGGACTGCCTTTTTGACAGGAACAGGAGGAAAACATGGCGAAATTTTTAGTGATTGCAGAGAAACCGAGCGTGGCACAAAGCCTTGCAAAAAATTTATCTGCTTATCAGAGAAAGGACGGGTATCTGGAGGGGAACAGTTGCATCGTCAGTTGGTGCCTGGGGCATCTGGCAGAGTATGCAGCCCCGGAACATTACGATGAACGCTATGAAAGTTGGCGTTTTGAGGATTTGCCGATTCTCCCTGTTGAGTGGAAACTGCTGGTACACAATACCAAGAAGCCGCAGTTCAATGTTCTGCGTAAACTGCTCCGCAGCAAGAAGTTTGATTATGTGGTGAATGCCTGCGACGCAGGGCGCGAGGGCGAAGCGATTTTCCGTCGTGTGTATGCCCTTGCCGGAAGCAAACTCCCCATCAGGCGGCTGTGGATCAGCAGCATGGAGGATGCTGCCATCCAGCAGGGCTTTGAAAACCTGAGAGATGGCGCGGCGTATGACAACCTGTTTGCCGCTTCGGAGTGCAGGGCAAAGGCAGACTGGCTGATTGGTATGAACGGCACACGGGCTTTTACCAAGAAATACGGCAGGCGGCAGACCATTGGACGGGTGCAGACTCCGACGCTGGCGATGCTGGCCGAACGGCAGGCCAAAATCCAGAACTTTGTAAAAGAACCCTATTACAAAGTGGAACTGTCCGGTGCGGGTGTAGTGGCGGCATCGGAACAGATGGCGCAGGAGCAGGATGCCGATACCATGCAGGCTGCTTGCGATGGGCAGTGCGCGGTGGTTGGCAGCATCGAGCGCAAGCGAGTGGAGAAGAAGCCCCCGAAGCTGTATGACCTGACGACCTTACAGCGAGAAGCAAACCGCTACTATGGCCTGACCGCCAGCCAGACCTTGCAGGCATTGCAGGAATTGTACGAAGAAAAGCTGGTGACATACCCAAGAACGGACAGCCAGTTTGTGACCGAGGATATGCGCAAGACAGTGGAATCTCTGGTAATGGCCTTGGATGGCACGGCGGCAGACGTAAGCTGTGTTATCAACAACAGCAAGGTCACAGACCATCATGCGATCCTGCCGACGATGCAGGGCGCAAAGTGTAATAAGGAAAAGTTGTCCGAAACCAAACAGAAGATTCTTTCGCTTATCATCTGGAAACTGGTGCAGGCTGTGCAGCCGCCGTTCATCTATGAGGATATTTTGGTGACGGTATGCTGCCAGGGCTGGAACTTCACGGCAAAATATAAGGATGTTCTGCAGCCTGGTTATACTGCAAAACCTGTTCCGCTTGTGGAGCCGGAGAAGAACAAGAATGCGTCATTTCCGAACGACTTGGAACAGGGGATGGTTATTCCGACAGTACGGGCAGAGAAAAAGCAGGGCTTTACTTCGCCGCCGAAAGTCTACACCGAAGATACCCTGCTGTCGGCCATGGAAACGGCAGGCAACAAGGAATTTGAAAAGGACACTGAGAAGAAAGGTCTGGGAACCCCTGCAACGCGCGCCGCAATTCTGGAAAAGCTGGTATCCTCCGGCTATGTTGAGCGTAAAGGCAAGCAGATGATTCCAACGGAGGACGGTGTGGCCGCAATCCGTAATATCCCGGGCTACCTGAAATCTGCCAGCATGACAGCCGAATGGGAAAATGACCTGCTGCGGATGGAACGCGGTGAGATCAAGCCCCATGATTTTATGCAGGGCATCCACGGATTGCTCGATAAGATGCTGGCCGACCTCCGGCAGATTCCTACCGTCGCGGCGGCTCCCCATCATAATAAGGTAAGCGTAGGAAAATGCCCGGTCTGCGGAAACCCTGTACATGAGAGTAAGCTCAGCTTTTGTTGTGCAGACCGCAACTGTAAATTTGCCCTCTGGAAAGAAAGCAGATACTTGTCTAACATGAGAAAAACGCTGGACAAGAAGATGGCGGTAGACCTTTTGAAGAAAGGCCGCACCCATGTAAAAGACTTTTATTCCGCGAAAAAAGATAAAACATTTGCCGCTGACCTTGTGATGCGTGTCGAAGAGGGCCGCGCACAGTACAGCCTGGAATTTCCTAAAACACCGATGCAAACGAAAACGTAAAGGAGGTTTGACCCTTGCCACAGATTAACGATATTCGAGAATTGGCGCAGCAGAACGCCCGGTATGTCAGTAACTCGCCACAGGACTGGATGAGCTATCTGGATGTGGCGGCGCGGCTGTACCGCTATTCGTTCACCGATACGCTCCTGATCCACGCGCAGCGGCCCGATGCAACCGCCTGCGCAGAAATGGAACTCTGGAATCAGAAAATGAGCCGATGGGTCAACCGTGGCGCAAAAGGCATCGCGCTTCTGGATGATACCGGACCTCGTACCAAGCTGCGGTATGTGTTCGATATTGCTGACACTCATCTGGTGCGCGGCGGCAGAACACCGCTCTTATGGAATCTGGACAGCCACGAGCATGAGCAGGCTATCTTAGACCATCTGGCAGATACCTATGGTTTATCCCAGACAGACAGCATGAATACTGCCCTGATGGAGCTGGCACAGCAGTTGACCGCCGACAATCTGGATGAAGCGATGGACGGTCTGGCCTATGAGGTGAAAGACACTTTTCTGGAAGAACTGGACGAAGATAACATCCGCGTCCGCTTCCGGGAATTGATGACCAACAGTATCTTCTATACGCTTTCCCGGCGTTGCGGGCAGGAGCCTATGGATGTACTGGACGATGATGATTTTATCCGCATCGTGGATTTCAACAAGCTGCCGGTGCTGTCGTTCCTTGGCAATGCGGTTTCCGAACAGTGCGAAGCGGTTCTTTTTGACATTGGCCGTGAGATGCGGAAAATTTACAAAAAAGAAATCACGCAGCAGCTTGAAAAATCTGTTGACAGCTTGTATAATACAAATGCGAACTTTAGCACATTAAAGCGTGAAACCGCAGATACCACGACCAAAGGAGGACAAGAAAATGGAGTTGACGTATTACCGCAAGGGAGATTATCTGTTCCCGAATCTGGCCGTGAAGGTCGAGCCGCAGATTATCGGGAAGTACGGGATGCTGCGCAGGACGTACCTGAAAGAGAACCGCAAGAACTGGTATCAGAGTATGCTGATGAGCGGCAGACTGAACCAGCATCTGGCGCAGATCGAGGAAGCAGCGGAGAGTCGGGTGGAAACCCTGCTGGACAGCCTGAACGAGAAGTTTCCGGCACCGAGCAAGGAGAAGGACCCGCTGGCATGGGTGGCACACCAGAACAGCCTGACGGCGATGGCAGAAGAGATCGTCTTGAAGGAATTGGTGTACAATTAACTGAAACAGCAACGGAACAGGATTTGAGCGAAGCAGAGGAAGAAATTGCCTCTGCTTTTTCTTTTCCTGATTTGCCCACCGTGGAACAGCAGATCCGTGCCATTGAAGAACCGATTCGGGCACGGTACGCAGAGAAGATTGCACTGGATTCCGAGGTGGTTGATGAAGTTCTGCGCACGGGCAGCAACCGCAGCAAGGGTCAGCTGCGCTTGATCTACAATTTCATGGTCGAGAAAACCCCGGAAGAATACACGGAGTTCGTGAAAAACGAATATGGTACGGGCGGCAAAGGCTTTGAAATTGGCGGTGCGAAGTATGCCGTCTGGTTCGATGTTCTGGGGTTGCGCATTGCGGCAGGTGGCACGGCAAAGGGCGGTACGATTGCCAATGCGTCTTTATCCTGGGAGGATGTAAGTAATCGTATCCATGAACTGCTCCGGCAGGGCGAGTATGCGCCGCAGGCGGTTCTCGATGCTGCACGGCAGAATGCTTTGCAGGAACACGCGCAGACATTGGCCTATATGGAGCGCGACTTGGCAGATGGCGTTGCCGAAGCAGTCTTTCAGGATATAGAAATCTTCAGGGGCGGTTTCCCGGAATTGACAGACAGGCTGGCAGGCTTGCTGGATGATACGGATTTTCTGACTGACCTGAACGACAGATTATCTGCGCTGGGGGAAGCCTACGCCGAAGATAAAGACCTGATGCGGATGCACTTCTATAAGCCGGATAAAGTAGCGGCTCTGTTCCAGCAGTTTGCAAAGCTTTATCAGAACTACTCGGCGCGGGATGGCTTTCACTGGAATGAGTATAAGAAGTTCATCACGGAAGATGAAATAAACGCTTATTTCACACGAGGCAGCAATTATTCGGACAGTCGGCTGGCAATCTATTCATTCTTTCTGAACCACGAGGATAAAAAAGAACGGGCAGACTTTCTGAAAGACCATTACGGAATCGGTGGTAGCAGCCATGCGCTCTGCGGGGCAGACGATTCTCACGAAGATCACGATGGCAGGGGCATTTCTTTGGAGCGTGGCCCATACGGGAACCCGGATGCCAGCGTTCATCTGAACTGGAATCAGGCCACAGGCCGGATCGACCAGCTTATCCGTGACAGTGAGTATTTGAAGCCGGCAGACTACTCCCGGATGCCTGCTTATGAGCGCGAGCGGATGGCAATGCGGGTGATGGGCTTCTATCACCATCTGCCGAACGAGGTGGAACGTCCTTTCCCGCGGGATCTTTACCACGAAGAGGGACGAAAGGCTCTCGTCGAAAAACTGGAAGCCCCTGAACAGGCGGTGGAACTGCTGGAGCAGATGGACAATGCACTGCTGTCCGTGCCGCTGGATTCGGAAGAATATGAGCGAAAGGCAGAATCCCTCTCTATCCTGCACCAGTATGTCGAGGGAACGTACACAATCTTCCCGGAAAAGAAGCAGGCTGTTGAGATTGCGGTTCCTGAACAGGGGCAGATGTCCATGTTTGACTTTATGGAGCAGGAGCCGCAATCGAAAGAGCAGTCAACCGTCGCAGCGGTTGAGAAACCCCAAAAAGATGCGCCTCTTGCAGATGAAAAGTATTCGGAGCAGACGCTGCAGCCCCTGCCACTGGATGCCGCCAACGAGTATAACGCTCTGAAAGAGCGTTACCCGGATGCACTGGTCGGCTACGAGCAGCACGGTAACTTTGAGTTCTACGGCGAGGATGCAAAGCGCGTTTCAGAACTTCTTGGCAGCAAGCTGTTGGAAAAGGAAACCGCACTCGGCAAGGTTGAGGTATCTGGTTTTCCGCGTGAACAGTGGGTTTCACAGGCAATGAAGCTCTGGAAGCAAGGGGAGAACGTCTATCTGTCCGGCCAGCAGGAAGATGGAACCCATGCCCAAACGAAATACTTCCGCAGAGAGGAATATCTGCCAGTCAATACCATCGTTGAACTGGACGATAGAGAGTTCCGTGTGGATTCGGTGGACTTTGGAAATGGAACGGTCAGTTTGCAGGACATGACCCTTGCAAAAGAAGCCCGGTATCCGATTTTCCGAACGGAACAGCTGGAGTACATTCGGCATCTGTACGAACAGGCAGATGTACCGATGGAAGAAGCGGTTGAAATCACAGTCTTTACGGCTCTGCACAATGCGGGTGTGGCCTACGAGGATTTCTCCCCGGAGCAGATGGATGTGATCTATTCGGTGGCAGAAGCAGGCGGCGAGTTGGAAGAACTGCTGAATCCTGACTTCCCGCCAGAACAGATGCAGCTGATTGCAGATGTGCAGAACCGAACGGATGCCATCAGCCGTGCAGCAGCAGAGGAAGCCCTTGAACCGCTGACCCAGCAGCCTATGACCCCGGCAGAGGTCAACCATGCACGGCGGCAGCACAATCTTCCGCTGGACAGTGGAGCAGAAACAGAACAGCCTGCACAGCCCAAACAGAAACCTATGAACTTCCGCATTACGGACGATGATCTCGGCGCAGGAGGGCCGAAAACAAAGTATAAAGCCAATGTGGAAGCCATTCGGGTGCTGCAGACACTGGATGCAGAGCAGCGGCAGGCTACCGCAGAAGAGCAGGAGATACTTTCCCGGTATGTGGGCTGGGGCGGCATTCCGCAGGCGTTCGATGAAAACAACGCGGAATGGTCGAAAGAGTATGCCGAACTGCAGTCCCTGCTCACGGTAGATGAGTATAAGGAAGCCCGTGCCAGTACGCTGAATGCGTTTTACACTTCTCCTACGGTCATCAAGGCGATGTATGAAGCCCTGGGCAATATGGGATTGTCCAAAGGCAACGTGCTGGAACCATCCTGTGGTGTCGGCAATTTCATGGGTCTGGTGCCGGACAGCATGGAGAAGATTCGGATGTATGGTGTGGAGCTGGACAGCATTTCGGGCCGCATTGCACAGCAGTTGTACCAGAAAAACAAGATTGCGGTGCAGGGCTTTGAAACAATGCAGTTCCCGGACAGCTTCTTTGACTGTGTTGTGGGCAACGTACCGTTCGGCAATTACAAAGTACCGGACAAGCGGTATGACCGCCACAATTTTCTCATCCACGATTATTTTATTGCGAAAAGTCTTGACCTTGTGCGTCCGGGCGGTGTGGTAGCGGTGGTAACGTCCAGCGGTACGATGGATAAGAAGGATTCCTCTGTCCGTGAGTACCTTGCCAACCGTGCCGATCTGGTCGGCGCAATTCGTCTGCCGAACAATGCGTTTCAGCGCAATGCCAACACGAGCGTGGTTGCTGACATCCTGTTTTTGCAGAAGCGTGACCGTGTAGCGGTAGAGCGGGCAGACTGGGTAGACCTTGGCGAAACACCGAAAGGCTACTCCATTAACCAGTATTTTGCGCAGCATCCTGAAATGGTGCTGGGCGAGATCACCACGGAAAGCACCCAGTACGGCAAGCAGGAAACTACGGTCAAGCCCATCGAAGGTGCAGACCTTGCCCAGCAGTTAAAAGAAGCAATCGGCAACATCCATACTACTATCACAGAGCCGGAAATCTCCGACGATGAACTGGAAGTACAGGAAGAACCTATACCGGCAGACCCAAGTGTGAAGAATTTCAGCTTCACGAATGTGGACGGGCAGATTTACTACCGCGAAAACTCCTTTATGAATAAGGTGGAACTGCCTGCCGTAACCGCAGAGCGGGTGCTGGGTATGATCGCTCTGCGAGAAACCACCCGGAAACTGTTGGATTGTCAGCTGCATGATGGTTCGGATGCAGAAGTACAGCTTTTGCAGAATGAACTGAAACAGCAGTACACTGCATTTAAGGCGCAGTATGGCCTTATCAACAGCACGGCCAACAAGCGGGCATTCCGACAGGACAGCAGTTATTGTCTGCTGGCATCGCTGGAAATTCTGGATGAGGAGAAGAATTTCAAACGGCTTGCCGATATTTTTACCAAACGTACCATCCGTAAGCCGGAGCCTGTTACCTCAGTAGACACGCCAAGCGAAGCCCTGGCACTTTCCATTGGAGAGAAAGCAAAGGTAGATGTGCCGTTCATGGCGCAGCTCTGCGGTAAAACAGAACAGGAGATCACGGATGAACTGGCAGGTGCGATTTTCCGAAACCCTGTGACGCAGCAGTGGGAAACCTCGGATGAATACTTGTCTGGCAATGTTCGTGAAAAACTGGCCACAGCAGAAACCTTTGCGGCAAACCATGCTGAATATCAAATCAATGTGGATTACCTGAAACGGGTACAGCCCAAGGATTTGGATGCTTCGGAAATTGAAGTGCGGCTGGGTGCAAACTGGGTAAAGCCGGAGTACATCACGCAGTTTATGAAAGAAGTGTTCAAGACACCGAACTACTATGCCGGGATTGACATTAAGGCAACCTATTCCGAAATTTCTGGTGCATGGAACATTTCGGGCAAGTCGCTGGATCGCGGCAATCCGCTTGTCACCAACACTTACGGAACCCTGCGCGTCAACGGCTATAAGCTGCTGGAAGATGCGCTGAATCTCCGCGATACCAAAATCTACGATACGATTCACGATGCGGATGGCGACCACCGTGTGCTGAATAAGCAGGAAACCATGCTTGCACAGCAGGCGCAGGAATCCATTCGGGAAGCGTTCAAGCAGTGGATTTTCAAGGATTTAGACCGCCGCGAGGATTTGTGTGCGACCTATAATCGGATTTTCAATGCGATTCGTCCCCGTGAGTACGATGGTAGTCATATTCGTTTTGAGGGCATGACTCCGGAAATCTCTCTGATGCCGCACCAGAAAAATGCCGTGGCGCACATTCTGTACGGTAACAATACGCTGCTGGCTCATTGTGTGGGTGCAGGCAAGACCTTCCAGATGATCGCTGCCGGCATGGAAAGCCGCAGACTGGGCCTGTCGCAGAAAAACCTCTATGTGGTGCCGAATCACCTCACGGAGCAGTGGGGCGCAGATTTCCTGCGGCTCTATCCCAATGCCAATGTGCTGGTGGCAACGAAAAAGGATTTTGAACCCAGCAATCGAAAGCAGTTCTGCTCCCGGATCGCAACCGGCGATTACGATGCCATCGTGATCGGTCATTCGCAGTTTGAACGAGTGCCGCTTTCCCCGGAACGGCAGAAAGCCATTGTGGAGCGTCAGATCGACGATATTACACTGGCTCTGGCCGATGCCCGGAGTGATGATAGCCGCAGTTTTACGGTCAAGCAGATGGAAAAAACAAAGAAAACGCTGGAAGCAAAGCTGCAAAAGCTGAACGACCAGACGAGAAAGGATGATGTAGTTACATTTGAGGAACTGGGTGTTGACCGTCTGTTTGTGGACGAGTCACATTTCTATAAAAATATGTTCCTCTACACAAAAATGCGGAATATCGCAGGTATTGCCCAGACCGATGCGCAGAAGTCCAGCGATATGTTTGCAAAGTGTCAGTATCTGGACG
>OHWT01000221.1_pt1 | contig 11822 bp, 9 predicted proteins | sample 1579791 | NCBI WGS metagenome assembly OHWT01 (sample SAMEA3882512, study PRJEB24775) | human gut metagenome | biome: human-associated habitat; feature: intestine environment; material: feces | place: Netherlands | collected 2009/2010
TATCGGCGCTGGCGGCGGCGGCGCTCGCGTTTTCTCCCGCGCCCTTCGTCGTGGATTTTCTTTGGCTGCTCGGCATGCCGGGGGCGGTTCTGGCGCTCGTGTTTCCCGCACCGGCCGTCAGCCGCTGGCAGACGGCGTTCACGGCCTGCTATGTGCTGACACACGCGCTCATCGTGCTCATCGGCCTGAGCGCGCTGGCGATGGGAGAACGGCCGCGCGTCGGCCGTGCGCCGCAGGTGCTGCTGGCCTTGCAGGCGCTGGCCGTTGCGGCGTTTTTTGCCAACCGCGCGCTCGGAACGGATTTTCTGTTTCTGGCCGCGCCGCCGGTCAGAACGCCGCTGGAGGGAATCTATCGCCTGAGTTACGGCGCATATATTGCGTTTTTGCAGGGAATGATGGCGCTGCTTGCCTGGGGCATGGATGCCGCGGGAAGGCGGCTTTTCGGCAGGGATGATCGACCTGCCGATTTTTTCGCTATACAAAATTCGCCGAATGCGGTATAATAAACTGAAATGACGACATCTTTTGCGGATCATGTTCTCCCGCGATGTTAAAAAAGAAGGGGTTCACATTGGAAAACAAGAATATATCCTTGCTTCGCCGCTCAAACCGATGGGGATGGACGGCGTTGAGCATTGCGCTGTGCATGCTCCTTTCGCCGCTGCTGGCGGTTTCCGTGTTTATACCGCAGGGCATGACGCTGGTGCCGATCGCGCTGCTGATGCTTGTGGGATATGTCGGCCCGGTCAGTGCGGCGGCGTGCACGGCGATTCTCGTGACACTCAGCACAGTGTTTTTCGGCTTCTGGGGCGCGGCGCTTTCCGCGGTGCTGCTCGTGCCGATTCTGGTTGTTTCGAGCTACATGGTTGAGCACGAACAGAGCTTCTGGCAGAGCGCGGCGGGTTCCGGCGTGACCATGTTTGCGTCCATCGGTCTGGCGATGCTGCTTGTCAGCGCGCTGGCGGGGGCGGACGTGGTTACGGCGCTGTCCAATATGATGCGTCAGGCGTTCTCGGTTTCGCAGACGTTCAGCGACATGGTGCTGACGATGATGATGCAGCTCGGCGCGATCACGTCGGCGAGCGGCGGCGCAGTGGATATTGCGACGCTGGATGCGGCGGCGCGCGGGCAGCTGATTGAGCAGCTCGTGCTGATTCTGGATACCCTGATGCGGCTGGAAATCCCGATGCAGATGGCGACGGGCTCCGTGGCGGCGGGCGTGCTGGGGCAGGTCGCGCTGCGCAAGGGCGTGCTCTCTCGTGGGGATAAGGTGGATTATCCGCCGCTGCGCACATGGACCGTGCCAAAAGGCTGGGGGCGCGTGCTGGGCGCGACGCTGGCGGCACTGTATGTGCTGACGCTGATTGTGCCGAGCTTTACGAGCAGCATGTTTTACGTCTTTACCGGCGTATTTGAACAGATTTTCGCCTTGCAGGGCATAGCCGCCGTGTGTTATTATCTGAATGAAAAGGGCAAGGGGCACGTGGCGCAGGGGATTGTCTTTGCGCTGGGCTATTTCGCGATTCGACCCGCCGCGATTTTGATCGGCATTGCGGATCAGACGTTCGACGTCGTCCATCGCCGCGAAAAAATGGAGGAGGAAACGCCGAATCCGTTTGATCCGCGCACACACGATGATAAATAAGATTTCGGGAGGATAAAGCTATGAAAGTGATTTTGCTCAAGGATATCAAGGGAACCGGCAAGAAGGATCAGATCATCGAGGCTTCCGACGGATTTGCCCGCAACTTCCTCTTTCCCAAGGGGCTGGCGCGCGAGGCGAGCGCGACGAATCTGAACGCCATCGAGAACGCGAAGGCCGCGCAGAAGCACCGCGAGGACGTTGAGCGCGCCAAGGCGGAGGAAACCCGCAAGGCGCTTTCCGGCAAGGCCATCAAGATCGTGGCGCGCGGCGCGGAGGGCGGCAGGCTTTACGGCTCCGTCACTGCGCAGGAGATTGCCGACGAGCTGTTTAAGCAGTATGGCGTGAAGGTGGAAAAGCGCCGCATTGATGTGGCCAACATCCGCAACGCAGGCGATTTTACGGTCAGCGTGTGGCTCTATGCGGGCATTACGGCGGAAATGACCGCCAAGTTTGAGGTTGGCTGATCCATACAACGCACTGGGTTTTCCTCCTGAAACGGGGGAAAGCCCTATCTTTTGTTAAAAGGGGAGAACATTGTGGACGAGGCAGTTATGCGTGTACCGCCCAACAATGCCGATGCGGAAAAAAGCGTGCTGGGCTGCATGATGCAGGACAGAGAGGCGCTGTCGCTGGCCTTTGAGCTGCTTACGGCGGATGATTTCTATCAGCCCGCAAACCGGGAAATTTTCGATGCGATGCATGCGCTCAATACGCAGGGCATGCCCATTGATTTGGTGACGGTGGATGACGAGCTGACCCGGCGCGGCACGCTGGAGGGTGTCGGCGGCACGAACTATCTCATCGAATTGAGCCAGTGCATGCCGTCTACGGTCAACGCGCGCGCTTATGTGCAGATTGTGGATGAAAAGGCGACGCTGCGCCGCATGATTAAGGCGACGGGGGACATCGCCTCCGCATGCTATCAGCAGACCGAAGCAGTGAGCGACATCCTCGGCGTGGCGGAAAAGTCGATTTTTGATATCATCATGCGCCGCCACGAGGGAAGCACGCTGACGCATATTGCGGACGTTCTGCCGGATACCTATCTGCGCATCGAGCAGCTGACCGAGCTGAAGGGCGGCATCGACGGTGTGCCGACGGGCTTTGTGGATTTGGATAACCTGCTGACCGGCTTGCACGGAGGCGAACTGGTGATTGTCGGCGCGCGCCCTTCGATGGGCAAGACGAGCTTTGGCATGAACCTGATCGGCTACGCGGCGACGATGGCGGGCAAGACGACGGCGGTTTTCTCGCTGGAAATGCCGAAGGATCAGCTCGCGATGCGCCTTCTGTGCGCGGATGCGCGCGTGGACATGCAGTCCGTTCGCCATGGCTCGCTGCGCGACGACGACTGGATTTCGCTGTCCTCCGTGCTCGGCCCGCTGGCGGCTTCCAATATCTATATCGACGATACGTCCGGCATCACGCCGTCGCAGCTCCGTTCCCGCTGCCGAAGGCTGAAAATGGAGCACGGGCTGGATATGATTATGGTCGACTATTTGCAGCTGATGAGCGCGGACGGCCATGTCGAAAACCGCCAGAACGAGGTCAGCGAGATTTCGCGCAACCTCAAGAGCATCGCCAAGGAGCTGAACGTGCCGCTGGTTGCGCTGGCGCAGCTTTCCCGTGCGGGCGCACAGCGAAGCGACAAGCGGCCGATTCTATCCGACCTGCGCGATTCCGGAGCCATCGAGCAGGACGCCGACGTCATCATGTTCCTGCATCGAGAGGAATATTACGATCCCAACACCGAGGACAAGAACATCGCCGAGGTGATTGTGGCCAAACAGCGCAACGGCCCGCTGGGCACGGTGAAGCTGGCCTGGCTGGGGCAATACACGCGCTTTGCCAGCCTCCAGCAGGGCGGCGCGGCGCAGTAAAAGACATGAGGTGAAGCCATGCATACGCTCGTCGTTGCCGAAAAACCCTCCGTCGCGCGGGACATTGCCCGCGTGCTGGGTGCAAAGGACAGGGGCGAAAACAGCCTGATCGGCGGCGGCTATGTGGTTACATGGGCGCTCGGCCATCTGGTTACGCTCAAGGAGCCGCAGGAGCTGGACGAGCGGTATACCCGATGGCGCGCGGAAGATCTGCCGATTCTGCCGGAAAAGATGGAGACAAAGGTGATCAAAAAGACGAGAAGCCAGTTTCTCTCCGTCAAAAAATGGATGAACGACAAGGAAACGCAGAATATCATCTGCGCGACAGACTCCGGGCGCGAGGGCGAGCTGATCTTCCGCTATATTTACGAACAGGCGGGGTGCAGAAAGCCGGTGAAGCGGCTGTGGATATCCTCCATGACGGACGAAGCCATCCGCGCCGGGTTTGACAGCCTTCGGCCGTCGGCGGATTACGATGCGCTCTATGCCAGCGCGCGCTGTCGGGCGGACGCGGACTGGCTCATCGGCATGAACGCGACGCGCGCCTATACGATCCGCTACAATGTGCTGCTCTCTATCGGCCGTGTGCAAACGCCGACGCTGAGCATGCTCGTCAAGCGGAGGCGGGAAATCGACGCATTTGTGCCCAAGCCGTTTTACATGGTGCGCGCGGATTTCGGCGACTATCAGGGCGTGTACATCGACAAAAAAGGCGAGCGCAGGCTCGAAAACGAGGAGGCCGCGCAGCAGATCGCGCAGCGCGTTTCCGGCCGGTCGGCACGGGTGACGCAGGCCGCGCGGGAACACAAGAGCGTGTGGCCGCCGCTCCTGTATGATTTGACGACGCTTCAACGCGAAGCGAACGCGCAACTGGGCTTTACCGCGAAAAAGACGCTGGCGACAGCGCAAAAGCTCTACGAACAGCACAAGCTGCTGACCTATCCGAGGACGGACAGCCGCTATCTGTCGCACGATATGCTCGGCAAGGTGCAGACGACGCTGGGCAGCTATGACGGCGCGCTGCAACCCATCGGCGAGCAGGCGCTTTCTTATGGCGTTCGGATGACCAAGCGCGTGTTTGACGACGCGAAGCTGACCGATCACCACGCGATCATTCCGACGGGCAAGCGCGCGGATCGCGTGAATCTGACTGCGGATGAGCGCAGGCTGTACGAGATGGTCGCCAAGCGATTGGCGGCGGCGTTCTATCCGAATTACGAATACGACGCGCTGCGCGTGGTCACGACCTGCGGCGAGGATGATTTTCTCAGCACGGGGAAAGCCGTCACGCAGGAAGGATGGAAGACCGTCTACGGCGGAGACGAGGGCAAAAGAAAAAAGAAGGCGGATGACGACGAGCAGCGGCTTCCGGCGCTGGCCGTCGGGGACGAGCGGCTCTGCAAGCGCGCACAGGTGACGCGCGACCAGACCAAGCCGCCGAAGGAATATAGCGACGCGAGTATCCTGCTGGATATGGAGCACGCAGGGCGGCAGATTGCGGACGAAGAAATTCGCGAGCAGATGAAGGATTGCGCGCTGGGCACACCGGCAACGCGCGCGGCCATCATTGAGCGGATGATCGACGTGGGATATGTGCGGCGCAGCGGCAAAAACCTCGTGGCGACGGAAAAGGGCGTGCACCTGATAGAAGCGGTGCCGCAGGAGATCGCTTCGCCGGAGACGACGGGCCGCTGGGAACGGGCGCTGGCGGAAATTGCCCGAGGCAGCGACGGCGAAGCGCGCTTCCGTCAGGGCATTGCGCGGCTGGCGGCTTTCCTTGTTGAAAACGCGGCTGGCGCGCCGGATGTGGCCTTTGCCAAGGAGGAGCGCCGAGGGAAAAAGCGCATACCGACGCTCGGTGTGGCCTGCCCCGTCTGCGGTCAGGGCAAGGTGGCGGAAAACAGCAAGGGCTTTTACTGCACCCGATTCCGCGAGGGATGCAGATTCACCATCTGGAAGGATGCGCTGACGCGAACGGGCGGCCCGATGCTGACCGCCAAGCTGCTCAAGCTGTGCATGGAGAAGAAGGACGTGCGCGGCTCGACCGGCACCATTCACTACGACGCGGGACAGATCCGTTTTGAAGCGGGAGAACGGTAAAGGAGCGACGGCCATGTTTTATACGGAAAAACGAACGGAAGAAAACAAACGGCGTCTGCGGCGGGACGTTTTCAAAATGCTGCTGGCGATGCTGCCGTTTTTTGCGCTGTGCGCCGCGGGCTTTGCGGTGCGCAACCAGACGCTGTGCACGACTGGGCTGATTCTGACCTGTGCGGCGGCGATTTTTGTCGGAGATTTGTTTGTGATGCCGTCGATTCGATACGGCCGCTTTCTGCGCGAGCTGACCAGCGGCCTGACGCGCAAGACGGCGGGAACGCTGGTGCGCGTCGGCGATGAAGAGGTTTATGAAAACGGCGTGCATTTTCACGAGATGATCGTCAATGTTTATGAGGATATGGCGCCGGAGGGCGAGCGGCGCTTTTTGATCGAGCCGGCCATGCCCTTTGACGCGGCGCTGATTGGGCGCGACGTTGCGGTGACGAGCCACGATAAAGTCGTGCTGGCCGTTGAGCCGCTGGGGGGAAACGCATGAACCGCGCACGGGATTTTTTGGCCGGAATGGAAGAAAAGACGGCGTTTCGCGCCTGCGTCTTTGCGGCGATTCTCGTGCTCATGGCGGCGACCATGTTCCTGCTGAACGTGCATACGCCGCTGCAAATGGATGACTACGATTATTCCATCAGCTGGGCGACGGGAAAGCCGGTTTCCGGTTTGGCAGACGTCATTGCATCACAGGCGGCGCATTACCGACTCTGGGGCGGCAGGAGCGTCGTGCATGCGCTGGCGCAGATGTTCCTGTACATGGGAAAGGGCGTTTTCAATATCGCCAACACGGTCATGTATCTGCTGCTTTTGCTGGAAATCTATGCGCTTGCCAAGCCGAAGGGCAGACGGTTTTGCTGGACGGTTCTGCTGGTCATCCACGCGGCGCTGTTCACGCTGGTTCCGTTCTTCGGCACGGTCTTTTTGTGGCTGGACGGCGCGTGCAACTATCTGTGGGGCACGGCGCTGGCGCTTTTGCCGCTGCTGATCATCCCGCGGCTGCTGGAAAAAGAATGTGCGGCGCTCGGCGTGATCGGCGTTCCGCTCTGCTTTTTGAGCGGCTGGACGAATGAGAACGCGGCCTGCGGCATGCTGGCGGTGGCGCTCTTGCTGCTGGCGGACAGCGCATACCGCGGGAAAAGAACGCCGGTTTCCGCGTGGCTCTGTCTGGCTGCGCAGGCGGCGGGCGCGGCGATGATGATTCTTGCGCCGGGGAATTTTGCGCGCGCATCTGTCTATGCTTACGATTCGATGGCGTGGGAGATCGTGAAGCGGCTGCTCCGCATTACGCTTTATACGGGCGTGTATGCGGGCGCGGAATTGCTGGCCATGCCGATTGTCCATGGAATGGGGCGGGCGCTTCACGTGCCGATGCGAAACCGGCGAGCGGCACTTTTGCTGCTGGCTGCGCTGCTGAGCGCGTATGCGATGGTCGCCTCGCCGGAATTGTCGGATCGGTCGTATACCTGCGTGATTGCGCTGACGCTCTGCGCGCTGGCGACGCTGCTCGGTGACATGGAGGCGCATGTCCGCGCGCTGGACGCGGCCAGACTGTGCGCGCTGCCGCTGGCGCTGTTTTTGCTTGTTTACGGCGGGTATCAGGCTGTCAGGGAAGTCGGCGCGCATGAGGCGGCGTGGGAAGCGCAGACTCAAAAAATCGAAACAGCAGTGCAGAGCGGGGCGGACGAGGTGAAAATCGCCTCGGTGGAAAGCCGCTCGCGCTTTACCATGAACATTGCGCTGGAAAAGGACGCGGAAAGCTGGCCGAACAGCACGCTCTCCAAGTGGTTCGGGATTCGGGTTTGCGGCGAGTGAAATGTGTTCTTTTTGTGAATTTGAACAAAAAGAGCGAACATTTGAGCCGCAGGGCGACACACGCGCTTGACAAGTCGATGACAGCTTATTATAATAAATCGTATATTGCCGAGTAGAGGCTGAAAGGAAGAGAACGAACATGAATAAGAGATTCGCGCTGATTGCGTTGCTGCTTGCGGCTTTGATGCTGCTCTCCGGCTGCAACCTGATCGGCCACGACGACGAGCTTGACGGCGCGCAGGTTGTGGCGAAGGTGGAGACCAGCCAGGATACCACCGAGATCACCAAGGCGGAGTGGGAGGCTTACCGGGATTATCTGGCCAGCTACTACCAGCAGTATTTCCAGCAGAACTTCGGCGTGTCGATGCAGCTCACGGACGACGATATCGCCTCCTACGGCGAGGCTGCTGTCGAGCAGCTGATTGAGAGCGTCGTGCTTGAAGGCAAGATGAAGGAGCTTGGCTTCGAGCCGCTGCCCGAAGAGGATGCCTCCGACGTGGAAAGCTACGCCGACAACATGTTTAACTTCTACAAGATGATGATCCGCTACCAGAACTATCCGGATCTGGAGACGGTGGAAGAGGAAGAAGCGCGTCTGGCCGCCCTCGAAGAGGCGACCGGCAGCGAGGCGACCGGCAGCGAGGCGACCCCGGCCGAGGCGACCGGCAGCGAGGCGACCACGGCCGAGGCCGTTGATACGGAGCGCAAGGCGACCGTCACCAACGATCAGCTCGACGAGATGCTCGTCAACGACCTGAACACCGTCGGCTATACGCGCGATTATTTCGTGCAGAACCAGACCGCCAGCGTGCAGCGCGAAAAGATTCGCGAATATGCCGCCAAGGACGTCGTGGTGACGGACGAGCAGGTGAAGGAAGAATTTGACAAGCGCGTGGCCGCCCAGAAGGAAAGCTATGACGCGGCTCCGGCCGGTTATGTGACCGCCGAGAACAACGGCACGACGAATTACTATGTGCCGGAAGGCTACCGCGGTGTGAAGAACCTGCTCATCAAGTTCAGCGACGAGAAGCAGAGCGAAATCAGCGACCTGAACAGCGCAATTTCCACCGCGAACACCACGCTGAGCGACGCGCAGAAGCAGCTTGACGATCTGAAGGCGGAGGATACCTCTTCCTATGACGAGACGACCAAGGCCGACTATGACGAGCAGGTTGCGGCGCTCGAAGAGACCGTGGCGACCGCTCAGGCGACGCTGGATGAATCCAGCGCGAAGCTGGAGACCGTGACTGCCGAGGCGTATGACGAGATCCTGCCGACGGCGCAGGACGTGCTCGCCCGTGCGCAGTCCGGCGAGGACTTTGATAGCCTGATTGAGACCTATGGTCAGGACACCGGCATGAACAACGAGCCGAACAAGAGCCGCGGCTATCTGGTCTGCGACGGTCTGTCCGTCTATGAGCAGAGCTTCCAGGATGCGGCGATGGCGCTTGAAAAGGTCGGCGACGTGTCTGCCGAGCTGGTCAAGACGAGCTATGGCTATCACATTCTTCAGTATGCGACCGACATCGCTGCGGGCGAGGTCGAGTATACCGACGAGATCAAGAGCAATATCTATGATACCATGCTCTCCGACGCGAAGGATGCGGCTTATGAAGCGGCTGTGACCCAGTGGGTTTCCGAAGCGAAGGTTACGACCTATCCGAAGGTTATGAAGTAATTCGGTTTGTTTGAAAACGAAGGACGTCGTATTGAATGCGGCGTCCTTTTTTGATATATGGGAAAAGGCGCAAAATTGCCTCCATGCGCAGAAATAGAATAACGGCGAGGGCTTTTGCTCAAAATAGGGGCAAATCAAGCGGAGGCGTTCGCATGAAGAGAAAACAAAAAGCGCGTTGCGCCGTCTCCGGGTCTGCGGAGGTGGGCGGATGAGCAAACGAATCGGTGCGCAAACGACGGCGCTGCCGTCGTGCCCCGGCTTGATCGGCTGGGCGGGGATTGCGGGGCAAAAGGAAAAAGAAGGCCCGTATGGCGCGAAATTCGATTGGATTATACCGGACGAGCTGAACGGGGAGCAATCCTTTGAAAGCGCTGAACGCGCGATGCTCGAACAGGCGGTTGTGCTCTGCGCGGAAAAAGCGGGAACGCGGCTGAACGAAATTCAAATGCTGCTCGCGGGTGATCTGCTCAACCAGATCATTTCCGCCGGATTTGCGGCGCGTAACCTCGGAATCCCGTTTTACGGTCTGTACGGGGCGTGTTCCACCATGTCTGAATCCCTGTCCGTCGGCGGCATGCTGGCGGACGGAGGCTTTGCGGATCGGCTGATCTGCGCGACGTGCAGCCACTTCTGCACGGCGGAGCGGCAGTATCGCGCGCCGCTGGAATTGGGCAATCAGCGCACGCCGACGGCGCAGTGGACGGTGACCGGCGCGGGCGCGGTGATGATTTCCGGTTCGAAGCACGCGCCGGTGGTCTTGACGCATACGACATGCGGGCGCGTGGTGGATCTGGGCATTACGGATGCGAACAACATGGGAGCGGCCATGACGCCAGCGGCTTTCGATACACTTGCGGCGCATTTCAGGGATCTGGGGCGCGGCTTTGCGGATTACGATTTGGTGGTGACGGGCGATTTGGGGCGCTTGGGTCGAGAGCTTCTCATTGAGCTGCTGCGCGAAAAGAAAATCGACGTGGACGAGGGCAAGCTGTTTGACTGCGGATGCGAAATCTTTTCCGAAAGGCAGGATGTTCATTCGGGCGGGAGCGGGTGCGGCTGTGCGGCGAGTATGTTGTGCGCGCATCTGCTGCCCGAGCTCGCGGCAGGCCGATTGAAGCGCGTTTTGTTTATGGCGACGGGCGCGCTGCTCAGCCCGACAAGCAGCATGCAGGGCGAGAGCGTGCCCGGTATCGCGCATGCCGTCGCGATGGAGCATCGAAAGGAGAAGGGCGCGTGATAGAGATTTTGTGGATGCTGGTGAAGTCGTTCCTCGTGGGCGGCCTGCTCTGTGCCATCGGTCAGGTGTTGATTATGAAGACGCAGTTGACCAGCGCACGGATTCTGGTCGGCTATGTGACGGCGGGCGTTATTCTCGGCGCGCTGGGGCTGTATAAACCGATTGTTGATTTTGCGGGCGCGGGTGCAACGGTGCCACTCACCGGCTTTGGAAATTCGCTTGCAAACGGAGTTAAGGATTCCGTCCGCCAATCCGGTTTTTTGGGTGTGATTACGGGAGGATTGTCGGCCTGCTCTGCCGGTGTAACAGTTGCTTTGCTGTCTGCTCTTTTGGTTTCCGTTTTTACTCGTTCAAAAGATAAATAAAAGGCGCAATGAGGCGCTGAAAGTCGAAATAAACTTGTTGAAATTATTGCTCTTGTGTGGTAAAATTAGATTAAAGATTGGAGGAATAATTATGGCAGCTTTAACATATGAATCGGTTGTGCAGGCTTATAAAGATAAGCTTTGCACCGTGGATGCAAGCGCCGTTTCCGGCACGATTGCTTTTCAGTTTGATATTGAGGGCAAGGCGCACGGTGTCTTTTATGTTGAGATTAAAAACGGCAAAATAAATGTTGAGCCTTATGAATATTATGATCGCAATGCAATCATAACAGCCACCGGCACAAATCTTATTAAGCTTATAAACGGCAAGCTGGATCCCGTTGTGGCTTTCACCACCGGTAAGCTCAAGGTTGACGGCGATGTGGGTGCCGCACTTGAGCTTATTAAGTACATAAAATAAATATTTTTAAAATCGGGCTGTATCATTATTTTGATACGGCTCTTTTTTTGTGATATGTTACAATAATTACTCATGCGTTTTTGTGAATATGCACAATTGTGCCGGCGTGCCTGATTTTGTGCTTGTATATATTTACCGTTTCATATATAATATAAACGAAATATAAACTCGGGAATGGCGCATTCTTGCGCAAATTCCCTTTTTTATCGGAGGAAAAAGAATGAAGCATCCTGAAATTGTAAGTAAAATGAGCCTTGAGCAAAAGGCTAAATTTGTTTCCGGCTTCGATTATTGGCACCTTGAAGAGGCGCCCGAGCTCGGACTTCCCAAAATCATGATAACAGACGGCCCTCACGGACTGCGTAAGCAAAACACCGATAAAAAGGCTTCAAGCGGAATCGGCCTCGGCAATTCCGTTCCCGCCACCTGTATGCCCCCGGCGGCAACATCCGCCTGCTCTTGGGACGAAAATCTTCTTCGCGAAGAGGGTGAAGCTCTTGCCGAGGAGTGCCTGCAGGAAAAGGTTTCCGTTATTCTCGGACCCGGCACAAATATTAAGCGTTCTCCGGTTTGCGGCAGAAACTTTGAATATTATTCTGAGGATCCGTTGATTGCAGGCAAAACAGGCGCTGCAATGGTGCGCGGCATCCAGTCACAGCACATCGCTGCTTCCGTAAA
>OHWT01000229.1_pt1 | contig 11630 bp, 6 predicted proteins | sample 1579791 | NCBI WGS metagenome assembly OHWT01 (sample SAMEA3882512, study PRJEB24775) | human gut metagenome | biome: human-associated habitat; feature: intestine environment; material: feces | place: Netherlands | collected 2009/2010
TTTTATCAGCTGCTCTATTTTCTCTATCGTCTGGTTGAAAACAGAATTCATGGCTCCAATCTCATCCCTTCTTCCTTCCGGAAGACGGACAGAAAAGTCACCCTCCGCAAACTGCTGCATTGCTTTACTTGTACGCTTGATCGGACCAGCGATTCCCTTTGCCAGAATATTAGCAAGAAAAATACACAACATCAAACTTGCCAGAATAAGCATGATTGTCGTTTTCTGTAATCCTCTGGCTGTTTTCTGTAAGAAACTCATAGGAATCATTCCTACAACTGTAAGTCCTGTGTCAGAACTTCTCTGATATACACAGTCATAACCCTGTCCATCTGCAGTAAACAGAAATTCTCCTGTGTTGCCTGATATTTTTTCTATCCAGCTTCTGTCACTGATTGTCGCATCATTCTCTGCACTCTCTATCAGAACATTTTTGTCACTGTCCAGAAGAAAAATATGTGCAGACAAAGAATCTCTGGCTGTGATCGTCATTTTTTTCAGATAGCTCAGCTTAATAGATGCTCTCAATATTCCCACTGGCTTCATAGTCAGAGAATCTTTGATCTGCTTTGCCATATACATCAGGCCTTCCTCAGAAGCATTATAATAAATACAGCGTCCTTTTGCCTGCTCCGCCAGTTCACAGGATGTCTGAGCGGTATTTTCATGAATCTCATGATTATTTGCCAGCAGATGATTTGCTCCGTTATAACCATACAGCTGGATATCATTCATATAAATACTTGTATATCCCTGCAAAAGCAGCCTTCTGATCTGCCCCGATCTTGAATAATAGGAATACAGCTCTGTGCCATCCGATTTATATGGTTCATCAGACTCCAATTCCTCCTGAACCGTATTGTTATTTGCAATATACTCAAATGAATTCCTCACCATATCAAAATAATGATCCAAATTCACCGACAACTCGTTCACCACTCCCGCAGACTGCTTCCTTGTCTGTTCTGTCACAATTGAAGATGCAGACATATACTGCGAAACACTGGCAGCCAACAGAACAACCAATGCTACCCCTAACGTACAATACAGAATTTTTCTCTGTATCGACAGATTAATATACCACTTCTTTAAATTTTTCATCTCTCTTTTCCCTTTAATGCCCCTTTATTTTTCCCGTTTTTCACTGCTGCGGTCTATTCCGGACAGCTAAAAAGCCCACACACTGCTTCCAGTCAATGTATCGGCTTTACTGCTTCATTTTATTATACAGATATATTCCGTAACTTTTTCTGTTTTACAGATACTGACTGAATTCCACTTTCTCCTTGTTCGGACCCTCAATGGTAAAAAACTTCACACCATTTTCCCAGAATGGCAGGAAATGAATGGTATCCTGTGTGGAGTTTAAACCAGCTTCATTAATATACCGGAAAATCTCCTCAATATCTCTTACATCAAGTGCAACATGATCGATCGCTCCATGCTCCATCTTCGCCGCATGATTCTCATAAGTCTCCACTACCAGAGTTCCCAGTTTCAGAAACACAACCTTCTCATTCGCTTCCTCATTTACGGTCTCAAATGCAGTCTCAAAACCAAGTTTATGATAAAACTCCACAGTTTTATCAATGTCATTTGTCGGAATCCCGATATGCTGTACCCCTGTTGAATAATTCTTTAAATCCATGATCTTTACCTCTTTCTGCTCATCTTTGTAGCTTTTACTCATTTATTTTCATAATTTTACTTATCCAAAATATACGCAGAAAATCATTCGATTGTCAAGAGTAACAACTGATTCTTTTCACTTGACCCCTCCGCTCCCACCACCTCATCCATTTTCTCTTACACAGCCAATAGCCAGCGTGAAGCAGCATCTCTCTGCAGGTGAATTTGGAGGGGGCTTAGTAACTCTTAGGTGGGGGAAATCCGCGTTATGAAGAAAAATAGCAACCTGTCTGAGCGGAGTCTGCGACGGAGCGAGTTTTGCATTTTTCTTCATGCTTTTAGCGGATTTCCCCCACCTTAGAGTTACTTAGCCCCCGGAACTGAACCTGCAGAGAGATGCTGCTTCGCGCGTCCCTTATTGTCTGTGTACGCCCCACACCAACAAACTTCCCCCAAATACTTACAAAAACCTCTTGACTTTCAAAACAAACAGCGTTAAAATTGCTTTAGCTTTTTAAACAGCTAAACCTATAACGCATAAATTCAACGAAGGGAACCAGTAAAAACAGTCCCCCTGTCCTCAGAGAACTGCAGTCCGGTGAAATGCAGTGACAGACCTGTTTCGAATATCATCCCCGAGAAGGAAAGCCGAACCCTTGAATACAGCCATCACAGATATTGCCATATTCACAGTAAGCTTCCCCGGCCGCCCCCCGTTACAGGAGCCGCGTATATCGGTACGTTGCAGAATCGTACTTGTTTCAAAGGTGAAACAGGGTGGTTACGGAATATCATATGTCCGTCCCTGCGTGGGGCGGACTTTTTTTATGTTATAGGAAATTACTCCATAATATTCCCATAACATAAAAAAGCCCTGACACACGAGACATACTTTCTTTTCCAGGCTGTCGATCTGAAACCGAAACACTACTTCTGTTTTTCGCAGACAACAGAATTCACCACAGATGAAAAATGTAACTAATTACATATTATAACCATTACATTCCATCTGCCTTGAATCTGCTCCAAATTCCGAAAAACAGCAGCAAATTTTTTGAGAGGAGTAGAGAGCATGAAAATCTACAAAAAAATCATGAACGCACTGGCTGCAGTAGAAAAGATCGTCCTTGTGATCTCCACACTGCTGATCCTGGTGCTGACTGTGGGAAACGTATTTTCCCGTAAAGTCATCCACCGTTCCTGGTCCTTCACAGAAGAACTTGTAGTAGCGGTATTCGTACTCATCACCCTGCTGGCAGCCGCACTGGCCTGCCGCGAAGGAGAACTGGTCAGCCTGACACTGGTCACAGACCGCCTTCCAAAGAAACTGAAGAAACCATCCGTAATTCTGATCACAGTCCTGAGCATCATCTTCAGCGTCATCCTTTTCAAATACGGAATGGACAAGGTAATCACTCAGCTTCAGAATGGAAAAAGAACCTTCGTATTAAACTGGCCTGAATGGATCTTCTGGTCCTTCGTACCCATCGGTGCAGGATGCATGATTCTTCACTTCATTGAATTCTGTCTGGACTTCTGCTGCAAAACCGACAGTGCCAAAAATACCGACAACAGCACAAAAAGTAACATGAACACAATCACAACAGACAAAAAGGAGGCCAAATAAATGATCAGTGCAATCTTATTTATCTCCTTCTTCATATTCCTGATCCTGGGTGTACCCATCGGAATCTGCCTCGGACTTTCCTCCGTATGCGCAATCCTCTACTCCGGTACATCCCTGACGATCGTAGCAACCAACATGTACTCAGGAATCAGCAAATTCCTGCTCCTGGCAATCCCATTCTTCGTACTGTCAGGAAACATCATGGCAAAAGCCGGTATCTCCAAACGACTGATCAAATTCGTTGATACCTGCGTAGGCCACAAAAAAGGCGGTATCGCCATCGTATGTGTTATCGTAGCCTGCTTCTTCGGCGCCATCTCCGGTTCCGGCCCTGCAACTGTTGCAGCTCTTGGCGCCGTACTGATCCCTGCAATGGTAGAACAGGGCGGTTTCTCCGCACCATTCTCCACAGCACTGATGGCAACCTCAAGCTCCATCGCCATTGTCATCCCGCCAAGTATCGCCTTCGTTGTATATGCCTCCATCACAGGCACATCCATCGCAGATATGTTCATGGCAGGTATCGTACCAGGTCTTCTTATGGGCGTGGCACTGGTAATCGTAGTAATGCTGGAAGCAAAGAAACACAACATCAAACCATCCAGAGAAAAAGCCTCAGGCAAAGAACGCTGGGACGCTTTTAAAGATGCTTTCTGGGGATTCCTGATGCCGATCATCATCCTGGGCGGTATCTACGGCGGTATCTTCACACCAACAGAAGCAGCAGCCGTATCCGTTGTATACGGACTCTTCGTAGGTATGGTCATCTACCGCGAAGTTTCCATCCGCGATATGTTTGACATTCTGGTAGACTCAGCAAAGACAACCGGCGGTATCATGCTCATCGTAGCAAGTGCCTCTCTGTTCTCCTTTGTATGTACCAAATTCGGTATTGCAGATGCAGCCTCCAATTTACTTGGAAGCATCGCACACAATCAGTTTACCTTCCTGCTGATCGTAAATATCATCTTCCTGATCGCAGGATGCTTCATCGATGCAAACTCCGCTATGTACATCTTCATCCCGATTATGCTTCCTGTATGTAAGGCTCTTGGATACGATATAGTAGCATTCGGTGTTATGGCAACTGTAAACCTTGCAATCGGACAGGTAACTCCTCCTGTAGGTGTAAACCTTTTCGTAGCAATCAGCATCAAGATCAAAAAAGGTCTGGAAGTTACTCTGCAGGAGATCTCAAGGGCAGTTGTGCCAATGATCGCAGCCTGCGTTGCAGTTCTTCTGATCGTTACATACATCCCGATCACCTCCACTTTCCTTCCGAAAGCTCTTGCAAAAGAAGGCTCCTACACAGGTGATCAGTCCTCCGCTTCCTCTGACACAGCTTCCAAGGAGGCAGGAGACGGCAATAACTCCTTTGACACAATCGCAGATTACAGCGACCTTGACTGGCCGGAAATGACCTGGAACTTCGCATGCTCCACTACTGAGACAAGTACATGGGCTGATGGCGGACGTAAGTTCGGTGAACTGATGGAAAAAGCCACAGGCGGCAAAGTCAAAGTCAACATTTACGCTGCTGACCAGCTTACAAACGGCAACCAGTCCGAAGGTATTCAGGCTCTGATGAATGGGGACCCGGTTCAGATCTCCATGCACTCCAACCTGATCTACTCTGCATTTGATCCACGTTTCAACGTTGTTTCTCTTCCATTCGTCTATGATTCTTACGACGATGCAGATGCGAAATTCGATGGCGAAGCAGGTGCAAAGCTGAAAGAAATCCTCAGTGAGTACGGACTCCACTGCATGGGTATTGCAGAGAACGGTTTCCGCGAAATCACAAACAGCAAACATGAGATTAAATCTGTAGACGATATGAAGAACCTGAAGGTTCGTGTAGCAGGCTCCAACCTTCTGATGGAATGCTACAAGAGATGGGGCGCTGATGCCACAAACATGAACTGGTCTGAAACTTACACAGCACTTCAGCAGAACACAGTAGAAGGTCAGGAGAATCCGCTTCCTGCTATCGACGCTGCAAGTGTTCAGGAGGTTCAGCCTTACTGCTCTATGTGGGATGCAATTTATGACTGCCTGTTCTTCTGTATCAACGAAAACATCTACAACAGTCTCACACCACAACAGCAGGAAGTTGTTGACGAGGCAGGACAGAAAGCAGTTGAATATGAGCGTTACATCAACCGTTCCGGAGATGACGAGATCAAAGAACGCTGGGCAAGCCAGAACGGTGTAACAATCACAGAAAAAGAAGACATGGACATCGACTCCTTCAAAGAAGCAGTTGACGGTATCGATGACTGGTTTGTAAACGAACTGAAGAGCCAGGGCTATGACGATGCCCAGGATCTGGTTGATCTTTTCACAAAGGATTCCTTCAACACAGTGGAAGATTACAGTAATCTGGACTGGCCGGAAACAACCTGGAACTTCGCATGCTCCACTACTGAGACAAGTACCTGGGCTGACGGCGGACGTAAGTTCGGTGAACTGATGGAAAAAGCTACAGGCGGAAAGGTTAAAGTCAATATTTATGCAGCTGACCAGCTTACAAACGGCAACCAGTCCGAAGGTATTCAGGCTCTGATGAATGGGGACCCGGTTCAGATCTCCATGCACTCCAACCTGATCTACTCTGCATTTGATCCACGTTTCAACGTTGTTTCTCTTCCATTCGTCTATGATTCTTACGACGATGCAGATGCGAAATTCGATGGCGAAGCAGGTGCAAAGCTGAAAGAAATCCTCAGTGAGTACGGACTCCACTGCATGGGTATTGCAGAGAACGGTTTCCGCGAAATCACAAACAGCAAACATGAGATTAAATCTGTAGACGATATGAAGAACCTGAAGGTTCGTGTAGCAGGCTCCAACCTTCTGATGGAATGCTACAAGAGATGGGGCGCTGATGCCACAAACATGAACTGGTCAGAAACTTACACAGCACTTCAGCAGAACACGGTTGAAGGTGAGGAAAATCCACTTCCTGCTATTGACGCAGCAAGCGTTCAGGAGGTTCAGCCTTACTGTTCCATGTGGGATGCAATTTATGACTGTCTGTTCTTCTGCATCAATCAGGATATCTACGACGGCCTCACACCACAACAGCAGGCAGTTGTTGACGAATGTGGCCAGAAGGCAGTTGAGTATGAACGTTACATCAACCGTTCCAGCGACAATGAGATCAAAGAACGCTGGGAATCCAAAAACGGCGTAACCTTCACAGAGAAAGCTGATATGGATATCGATTCCTTCAAGAAAGCTGTAGACGGCGTAGACGACTGGTTCGTAAATGAGCTGAAGAGCCAGGGCTACGAAGACGGCCAGGATCTGGTTGATCTGTTTACCAAATAATCCTTACGGTTACAAAACTCCATAAAAATAAATGAACAGGGTATGAAGTTTCATCAGATTACGATGAACTTCATACCCTGTTTTGTTTTTAATAATATAGAACGTAAAGTACTTGATATCTTCTATTTTTCACGTTATACTGAACAAGTATAATTGAACAGACCCGGATGCAAAGTTTCGACCCCTGCCCTCCAGTTTCACGAAAGGAGGGTGATGCCCGATGAACACAATGGAAGTCCTTACTTTATTGTTAGTAATTTTTACGGCATTGACTTACATAGATCAACATAAAAAGAAATAAGCATCCCACCGCCCAAAGTTGGATGCTTAATTTCTTTACTCATTAATTATACCGAGGGCAACCGGAACACGCTTCCGGTCATCTTCTAAGTAGATTATACAATGGGGCACCTGATTTTTCAAGTGCCCTTTTTTATAAAGTAAAGCAGACATTCGCAATCCGCTTCGCGACCTGCGTTCAAATCTCAGATTTTCAGATAGGATTTAATTTTCTCCTCATGCAGTTCTTCTCCAATCACGATCAGGACCTCCTGTCCTACATGAAGCGGTCGGATTGTAATTTCATTCTTCGTAGCATTTAATTCAATCCACTGCCGTCTATCGCACTCTGCCCATGCAGATAGTCCAGAACCGTCTTCGCTGTCACTGTCTACTCTCATAAATCCCTTCATTCGGAACACACGCCCACATTCAGGATCAGACAGAATCTTCTCAGCTGCTTCCCGCAGCTCCTTCTCAGTCATCTTCACATTCATAAAGTACAGAGAAGTAAAGGCACCCTCTGCCTCAAACTCCGGTTTCCTGTAGCTTGCCATCACATATCCACAGGATGCAATCCGGTCAAAGTCCTCTTTCGACATCTCATCCCAATTCTTGTGGATAACATTAGCAGTATCCACACCATTCATTTCACAATGAAATCTCCTGCTGCAATGAACCTTCTCCAACGCCTGATTCACATGCTCAATCGTACCCTGGATTTCCTCGGGTGATGCGTCCTGGCTCTTGCTCATCACAATGCATCCGGCATCTGCCACCTCAGAAGCCAGAATGAAATCCGCCTCCTCTGACAGATCACGCTCCAGCTTAGGATCCACAATTGCAATCACATTCCCAATCTGATACCAACGATTTAACGGCTCCTCATGAAGAATATCAAAGAACTCATCCACATCAAAAATCCCAGACGGCTCCACGATCACACGGTCATAACCGCACATACCCATAGCAATCAGTTTCGTCTTAAATCTCCTCCTGTGGCAGTCCTTATCACACCCTCCTGAGATCATCTCCAGCTCACAGTTCTCTCCCATCAGATCCTGAAGCAACATCATATCCACATTCACAGCCCCGTAATCATTCTCCAGAATTCCAATATTATTACCAGCATCCATCAGATACTGCGCATACTTCCTGATAAACGTCGTCTTCCCTGAACCAAGAAAACCAGTGATCAGATCTATCTTTACCATCGTATATCTCTCCCTTGCTGCTGCATAATTTTTCTTTTTTATCCGTAAACCGGAACTTCATCATCTGTGATCCACATACCTGTACGATCATAGCATTATAACGCAGAAAACGCAACGCCCGCAAAGAAAGACCACAATTATTCATGTTCTGAAATAATTGCAGTCTTTCTGATAGTTCCTTATGACAATTCCAGCTTACCAGTATAAAGCTGATAATAAGTTCCTTTTAACTTAATGAGGTCTTCATGGTCGCCTCTTTCAATGATCTTTCCATGATCCAGTACGATGATGGCATCGCTGTTTCTGATGGTTGAAAGTCGATGGGCGATCACAAATACAGTACGGCCTTTCATCAGGTTATCCATACCTTTTTGTACAATACTCTCTGTACGGGTATCAATACTTGAGGTTGCTTCATCCAGGATCAGTACAGGCGGATTGGCTACTGCTGCTCTTGCAATGGAGAGAAGCTGGCGCTGTCCCTGGGACAGTTCCTCACCGTCTCCGCTTAACATGGTATCATATCCTTTTGGAAGCATTTTGATAAACTGGTCTGCATGAGCCAGTCTTGCTGCCTCGTATACTTCCTCATCTGTGGCATCCAGTTTACCGTAGCGGATGTTTTCTTTAATAGTTCCTGTAAACAGGTGAGTATCCTGAAGTACGATTCCCAGAGAACGTCTCAGGTCATCCTTCTTAATCTTGGTAATGTTGATTCCATCGTAACGGATTTTACCTTCCTGAATATCATAGAAACGGTTGATCAGATTTGTGATCGTTGTCTTTCCTGCACCTGTGGAACCTACGAAAGCAAGTTTCTGTCCCGGCTTGGCGAAGAGGCTGATGTCTTTCAGAATAACTTTGTCCGGGTTATATCCGAATGTAACATCTTCGAATCGGACATCTCCTGTCAGTTCTGTATAAGTAACGGAACCATCTGCAGAATGTGGATGTTTCCATGCCCACATGCCTGTTCTCTCTTTGCATTCTGTGATATTGCCGTTGGCATCCTTTCTTGCATTAACAAGTTCTACGTAACCTTCATCCTCTTCCGGCTTCTCGTCAATGAGCCTGAAGATACGTTCTGCACCTGCAAGTGCCATAACAATGGCATTAAACTGCTGTGCCACCTGCATGAATGGCTGGGTAAAGCTCTTTGTAAACTGCAGGTAAGAAGCAATGACACCGATGGTAATACCGCCTACACCAGTGACTGAAAGGAGTCCACCGAGAACTGCAGTCAGTACGAACTGGAGGTTTCCGATGTTTCCGATGACCGGTCCCATCATGTTTCCGTATTTATTGGCGTTTGCAGAACTCTCGAAGAGTGCTTCGTTGAGTTTGTCGAATTCTTCTTTTGATTTATCTTCGTGGTTGAAAACTTTTACCACACGCTGACCATTCATTCGTTCTTCCACGAAACCGGTCACATCTGCCAGAGATACCTGCTGACGGATGAAATATTTGCCACTGTTGGAACCAATCTTACTGGTAACCTTCAGCATAATAAAAATAATCACAACTGCCAGAATCGTAAGCAGCGGACTTAACAATAACATGGAAATAAAGGTAACCACGATCGTAAACAGCGCCATCAGCGCCTGCGGGATCGCCTGGCTGATCATCTGTCGCAGGGTATCTGTATCGTTGGTATAGAGGCTCATGACAGATCCGTTTGTATTCTGGTCGAAATAGCGGATCGGAAGAGTCTGCATATGCTCGAACATATCATCACGGACACTTTTAAGCACACCCTGACCGATATAAACCATCATTCGGGTATAAATAAATGTGGCAATCACACCAAGTGCAAAAATACAGCCAAGGACTGCAAGTGCCTTATAGAGTTCTGCAAAGTTCGGATCTGTCTGTCCGATCAGCGGGATGATAAAGTCATCCAGCAGAAATTTCAGGGACAGGGATACTGCAATACTTGCTGCGGAACTGATAAAGATGCAGATAAATACGATGATAAACTGTATCTTATGGGTTCCTGTCATATATTTCAGAAGTCTTTTGGCAGTTTGGATGGTGTTCTGATCTAATTTTTTCTTCTTATTCATCGTCTCCGCCTCCTTTGACCTGTGATTCATATACTTCTCTGTAAATATCATTTGTCTTCAGCAGTTCTTCTGAAGTACCCACACCTGCGATCTTACCGTCATCCAGTACGATGATCTGATCTGCATCTTCAATAGAAGAAACTCGCTGTGCGATAATAATCTTTGTTGTGTTCGGGATCTCCTCGCGGAAAGCCTTACGTATCAGGGCATCTGTTCTTGTATCTACTGCACTGGTAGAGTCATCCAGGATCAGGATCTTCGGTTTCTTGAGAAGAGCCCTTGCAATACACAGACGCTGCTTCTGACCGCCGGATACGTTGTTACCGCCCTGAACGATCATTGTATCGTAGCCATCCGGGAACTCACTGACGAATCCATCTGCCTGGGCCAGCTTACAGACCCTCCGAACTTCTTCCTCACTGGCATGTTCATCACCCCAGCGAATATTGTCATAGATGCTTCCTGAGAACAGCACATTTTTTTGAAGTACCATGGAAACCTGGTCACGAAGTACTTCCAGATTGTAGTTGCGTACATCCACGCCTCCCACCTGGACATTACCCTTTGTGACATCATAGAGTCTGGGGATCAGCTGCACCAGGGTAGACTTTGCACTTCCGGTTCCGCCGATGATACCTACTGTCTGACCGGATTTAATATGAAGATTTACATCCTTCAGGGAAAGATTTCCTCCCTCTCCTGCATAGCTGAAATCTACATGATTAAAGTCAATGGAACCATCTGCCACATTCTTTACTGCATCAGCTTTATCCTGCATCTCAGGAACTTCATCCAGAACCTCTACAATACGGTCTGTGGATGCTTCTGCTATCATGATCATAACAAACACGAAAGTTACCATGTTCAGGGACATGAGAATCTGAAGTGCGTAGACAATGATACTTGTCAGCTCACCGGTTTCCATGCCACCGAGAACAATACCTCTTCCGCCAATTGCAACAATGATAATGATTACAGTATACATGACAAACATCATAACCGGTGAGTTCCATGCAACGATTTTCTCTGCTTTAGTAAACAGATTATAAACATATCTGGAAATTCCATGGAATTTCTCAATCTCATAGTCCTCTCTTACGAAAGCCTTAACTACACGTGAGGCATTTACATTCTCCTGAACGGAATTGTTCAGGTTGTCATATTCATCAAAGACCTTGATGAAATGCGGATGTGCCTTTTTCGCAATAAAGATCAGTGTACCGCCAAGGACAGGAACAACTATCAGGAAAAGCATTGCGATCGGTTTGTTGATCGTCAGTGTCATAATCCATGACAGGATGATCATAAACGGTGCCCTGGCAAGAAGGCGGATACTCATCATGTATGCCTGCTGTACATTTGTGATATCAGTGGTCAGTCGTGTGACCAGACCTGATGTTGAAAAGTGGTCGATATTTTTAAAGGAAAAATCCTGCACCTTATAAAAAATATCGTGTCGTAAATTCTTCGCATATCCTGCTGCCG
>OHWT01000237.1_pt1 | contig 11442 bp, 9 predicted proteins | sample 1579791 | NCBI WGS metagenome assembly OHWT01 (sample SAMEA3882512, study PRJEB24775) | human gut metagenome | biome: human-associated habitat; feature: intestine environment; material: feces | place: Netherlands | collected 2009/2010
CATCTTTTTCTTCAGCTGCTGCTTCACCAGCACCTGCTGCTGCAACTACAACACCTGCTGCTGCAGATACACCAAATTCTTCCTCACATGCTTTTACTAAATCATTTAACTCTAATACAGATAACTCTTTGATTGCTTCGATAAACTCAGCTGTTGTTAACTTTGCCATTATAATTTTCCTCCATTTTTAAATTTTTTGTGGAATCAATGATTCGATTCAGCGACAGAAACTTAAATTATTCTGCTGCTGGTGCCTCAGCCTCTCCACCCTTCTGCTCTGCGATCTGATTAAGCACACGAGCAAAGTTGGTAATAGGAGACTGGATACTTCCAAGCAGTTTGCCAAGAAGTTCTTCTCTGGACGGGATCTGGGACAGTGCCTGGATTCCTGCCTGATCGTTGTAGTTACCCTCAACAATACCAGCTACTAACTCAAGTGCCGGATACTGTTTTGCAAATTTAGCAAGGATTCTTGCAGGAGCAGTAGCGTCTGTTGCAGAAATTGCAATAGCGTTTGTTCCATGTAAGTGCTTGTCAAGATCTGCACATGGAGTACCTTCAAATGCACGACGCATTAAAGTGTTTTTGTAAACCTTGTACTGTACGCCGGACTCTCTTAACTCTTTACGTAAAATAGTATCCTGCTCAACTGTAAGACCACTGTAGTCAACAAGAACAACAGCCTGTGCGTCTTTAATATTGTTAGCGATTTCTTCTACGATTGGTTGTTTCAGTTCTACTTTTGCCATGAAATGGTACACCTCCTTATAGAATTTGATATACCGCCAAAAAAAGCCTTACTGTAAGACAGCAAGGCTTAACGTAATTCTTACGAAAGAATACTTAGTCCTCGGTAGGCGTTTTAATCCTTATGCCTTACGGCACCTACTGTCTTCGGCAGCGTTCTGTAATAAAATACCACGTTCGATTTTATTTGTCAATAGTAATTTTAATTTTTTTACATCTGTTTTCTTACTACTCTGTACTCGTCCCCCATGCGGAAATAAGGGCAATCGTGATAGGTTCCTGTAATAAAACGATACATCTCATCTTCGTCAAGGTTCATATCACAAGTATAGCACTCGTAATCATCGTCATAAGAATAGTTTACACAATATTCGCAGTTCGCCCCCTGCTTCTTTTTCATATTACATACCCTGCCTTCCTTGCGAGTATTTAAAAAACATTCCCACAATCTGCACGTTCTAGAACGTGTTTGAAAAATCATTCCCGCAATCTGCACGCCCCACTTTGCGGGAGATTTTGCCCGAATTCGGTTGCCGTAGCCCGCTACGGCAGCCTCACCATATCTGAAACGCATGCGGCATTGGAACCCTTTCTCATTTACTCCATGTTTAAATGGCAATCGGAATATTTTTAATCTGAGGCCAGGTCTGATAATTCTCCACGATCAGATCATCCGTGGTAAAATCATAGAAATTCTTCACATTCGGATTCAGTTTCACAGTCGGTGCCGGATAAGGTGTCCTGGAAATCAGCTCCTTGATAACCGGAACATGTCTGTCATAAATATGACAATCCGCGATCACATGTACCAGCTCACCGGCTTCCATGTCACAGCATTGTGCGATCATCATAAGAAGAAGGGAGTACTGGCATACATTCCAGTTATTTGCAGCCAGGATATCCTGGGAGCGCTGGTTCAAAATGGCATTTAAGGTCAGCTTGTCCTTCCCAGGCTCCTTTGTTACATTGAAGGTCATAGAGTAAGCACATGGGTAAAGATTCATCTCATGAAGATCTTCATGCACATAAATATTGGTCATAATACGACGGCTGTATGGATTATTCTTCAGATCATAAAGAACACGGTCTACCTGATCCATCATGCCTTCTTTGTACTGATGCTTCACACCCAGCTGATAACCATACGCTTTTCCAATGGAGCCATTCTCGTCAGCCCAGCTATCCCAGATATGGCTGTGAAGGTCATGAATGTTGTTTGATTTCTTCTGCCAGATCCAGAGGATCTCATCCATAGCGCTCTTTAATGCGGTCTTACGAAGGGTCAGCGCTGGAAATTCTTTTCTCAGATCATAACGGTTCACAACACCAAAACGTTTGATCGTATAAGCAGAAGTGCCATCCTCCCACACCGGCCGGACCTTCTCCCCTTCTGTACTGGTTCCGTTCTCAATTACGTCTTTACACATATCTATAAAAATATGATCAGCTAAACTCATACCTGTCTTTTTCCTCCTGGTCTCCATTGTGCGTTCTTTATAGCAACACGATACCTGGCTGCCAGAGTCTCTCCACACCAAGTATCTCGCTGCTTTTCATACTTCAACAATTTTAGCATAGATTCCTGTAAATAACAAGTTCTTTGCCCTCCTGTCTCCCTTCTGCTTGCTCTGGTTTTATTGTTTTTTCAAAGCCTTGTCAAATCACCTTTTTCTTTACAATCTTATTTTCCCGTGTTATAGTAAACCCCATGAAGAAAATTTTAATCCATTTACTGAAACCTCTTTCTTTTCTTCCTGCAATTCTGATGATGTATCTGATCTATTCATTTTCAGCCCAGACAGGGGAGGTGTCCGGAGCCCTAAGCTATGAAGTCAGCTACCAGATTGTGGAAACCAAGAATGAAGTTCTCAACGAAAACAAAACTTATGACGAGCTCGCCTATTCTGCCAGCTCCATCGAATTTTATGTGCGAAAAGCAGCTCACATGACAGAGTACTGTCTGCTTGCCATTGCCATTTCTTTCCCACTTTATGTTTACGGAGTAAGAGGTATCTGGCTGATCCTGCTGGCAGGCGCCATATGCGTAGGCTTCGCAGGCTTTGATGAATACCACCAGTCCTTTGTGGCAGACCGCGGACCTTCTGTACGTGATGTGGGAATCGACAGCATCGGAGTCACAGCGGGAATCCTGTTGGTGCAGGCATTCTGCTGGTCCACTCTACATAACCCAAGCGGGAAACGCAGGCGCAGGAAACGGCGCTAGAGCGTGTATTTCAACAAAAAAACAGACTTCTGATTGATTATCACTCATTCGGAAGTCTGTTTATTTTTTTATATTTAGTATTGTATTCGTAATTTCATGCTGTTATAATCATAAAACGCAAAAGTAACCGCCCGGTCTGCAAACTAGTACATCGTTCTCGAAATAACTACACCACTCATTTTTCATACATATATTAACACTATCTAATATATCAATTTCTTTTCAAAAAACAATACTCTCTATTCTTCATCCTCTGTCGCATCCCCTAACTGGCTAACCAGATTAGCGCGGTCAGCAATAGACATTTTCTTATTCAAGGATGAAGTACTTTCCATTTTAGATTCAACTGTCCTTGAAGTTTCTGTCTCAGAAGCCTGTGCTTCACTTTCTGCATTCGACTCCTTCTGAATCTTGCCAGCCTTTATGCTGCCGCGGATTCCATTGATCACGAAAGCCACGCCAAGCACAATAAAAATCACTCCCGCAACCATAAAGCCAGGACTGCTGCCCTCAGCACCATTTATTACATTCTGGCAAAGTGAAACACCCAGATAAGCCACATAAACCCCTGCCAAAATCATAACCAGGCAGGTTCTCATAGGCATAGCAGACTTCCCATTTCTGACTTTCTGCTTCTCATTTACATCAGTCTCTTCCAGATTCTTATTTTCCATATTCATCCCCCTTATGAAATAGCAAACTGACTCTCATACAAGTTCGCATAAAAGCCCTTCTTCGCCAGCAATTCCTCATGTCTGCCCTGCTCGATAATATTTCCGTCCTTCATGACCAGGATCAGATCTGCCTCCTGGATAGTGGAAAGACGATGTGCTACAATAAAGCTGGTTCTTCCTTCCATCAACTCTGCAAAAGCCTTCTGCACCTTCACCTCAGTACGGGTATCAATGGAAGAAGTGGCCTCATCCAGGATCAGCATAGCCGGATGCATCAGCATAACCCTTGCAATGCAAAGAAGCTGCTTCTGTCCCTGGGAAATATTTCCACCGCCCTCTGAAATCACGGTGTCATAGCCGTTTGGCATACGCTTGATAAAACTATGGGCATGTGCATGCTTAGCTGCCTCCATAACCTCTTCCAAAGTCGCATCCGGCTTTCCATAGGCAATGTTCTCGCGGATGGTTCCTGCCTTCAGCCAGGTCTCCTGAAGCACCATACCAAAGTTTCGTCTCAGGCTGTCTCTTGTCAGCTCTCTTACCGGATAACCGCTTACCTTAATCTGTCCCTTATCTACATCATAGAATCTCATAAGAAGGTTGATCATTGTGGTCTTACCGCATCCGGTAGGTCCGACGATGGCGATCCTCTGTCCGGGTTTTACGTCAATGGAAATATCAGTAAGAAGCGGAACTTCTTTTCTGTAAGAAAAGGAAACATTCTCCACGCTTACACGACCGTCTGCTTTCTCCAGTTCTGCAGCACCAGGCGCATCTGGCTCCTGTGCCGGTGTATCAATAAAGTCAAAGAGACGTTTTGCACATGCCAACGCATTCTCCAGCTCTGTGATAACGCCGGAAATCTCATTAAACGGCTTGGTATACTGATTTGCATAGTTCAGGAAGCTGGTCAGCTGTCCCACAGTCATACCGCCCTTAATTACTGTAAATGCACCAAAAATTCCAACTGCTGTGTAAACAAGGCCATTTACAAAACGTGTGGACGGGTTTGTAATAGAGGAAAAGAAAATCGCTTTGATTCCGCAGACGCGAAGCTCTTCATTTACTTTTCCAAACCTTTCATTAGCTCTCTCCTCATAGGAAAAAGCCTGCACGATCTTCTGATTTCCAACAAGCTCTTCCACAATAGAAGTCATCTCCGCTCTCTTCTCGGACTGCTCCTGGAACATGCGGAAGGTTCTGCCTGCAATAAAGCTTGCCACAAACAGGGAAATCGGAGTAAGCAAAATGACGATCACTGCAATCTTCACACTGATGGAAAGCATAAATCCAATGGTTCCAAAGATGGTCAGCACACCGGTAAACAGCTGGGTAAAGCCCATAAGGAGACCATCTGAAAACTGACTGACATCAGAAACAATACGGCTTAAAATATCTCCTGGCTGATTGGCATCTATATAAGATACCGGCACCTCCTGAAGATGGGCAAACGCCTGGCTTCGCACATCCTGCACCACGCTGTAGGTAACCTGATTGGTAAGAAGGTTCATCACCCACTGGGAAACTGCATTTCCCACAACGATCACAGCCAGAGTTCCTAGTACCTTTAAAAGTCCGGCTACATTTACATTTCCCGGACCTACGATATTATCTACACCGTTACCAATAAGAATGGGTGTATACAGGGTAAATCCAACGGTGACAAGCGCTGTCAGAAGCATAATGATAATTTTTGATTTATAAGGGCTGATAAATTTCAGTACCCTCTTCATAGTCTCTTTATTCTTTCCCATCAGCGGTTCACCTCCTGTTCAGAAAGCTGTGACAGGCAGATTTCTCTGTAGACCTCACAGGATTCCATAAGCTCTTTGTGTGTTCCCACACCAGCCAGCTCACCATCATCCAGAACCAGGATCTTATCTGCCTGCTTGATGGAGGTTGCTCTCTGGGAAACGATAAACACAGTCATTCCCTTTGTCTGCTCATGAATGGCATGACGAAGAGCCGCATCTGTGGCAAAGTCAAGGGCAGAAGCACTGTCATCCATGATCAAGATCTCCGGATCTCCCACCAGTGCTCTTGCTATGGTAAGACGCTGGCGCTGTCCGCCGGAAAGATTGGCGCCGCCCTGACTTACCATGGTATTTAAGCCCTCCGGCTTACTTTTTACAAAATCACTTGCCTGCGCAATGGAAAGAGCCCGCTGGATTTCCTCTTCTGAAGCGTCCTCTTTCCCCCATTTCATATTGTCACGGATGGTTCCTTTAAACAGAACTGCCTGTTGTGGTACCATCCCCACCTTTTTACGAAGCTGTGAAAATGGATATTCTTTTACATTATTTCCATCAATTACCACATTACCGGAAGTTACGTCATAGAAGCGTGGGATCAGATTGACCAGAGTGGATTTACCACATCCGGTACCACCAATGATACCGATGGTCTCACCTGGTTTTGCCGTAAAGGAAATATGGGAAAGCGCCGGCTCCTTGCTGCCTGCATAGGTAAAGCTCACATCTTCAAAAACAACTCTTGCAGCGCCTGCATTCTCTTTCTGAACACTGCTGCCCTGATCCGTGAGAGACGGCTGTGTATCCAGCACCTCATTCAGACGCACACCGGAAGCCATAGCCTTTGTCACTGCCACGATCAGGTTTGCAAGAGCGATCAGTGCGATCAGGATCTGGTTCATATAGTTTACAAGGGCAACCACTTCCCCCTGTGTAAGAATACCCACAGACACTTCCCTGCTTCCATACCAGAGGATTCCGATAATGGAAAAGTTCATAATAACCGTAGTAGCAGGATTCAGAAGTGCGGAAATTTTTCCCGCTCTTACCTGCACCTTGGTGTAATCGTCGTTTACTTCTGAAAATTCTTTATATTCTTCCTGCTGTCTTCCAAAAGCCCTTACCACTCTGGCACCCACATGATTCTCTCTGGTGATCAGGGAAATCCTGTCCAGGAATGACTGAGCCTTTTTGTAAATTGGCACTGTTGTGCGCATAATTCCGTAAATTACAATGGAGATCACCGGAACCGCAATCAGGAAGATCAGGCCAATCTTCACATCAATGGTAAAGGACATGATCACTGCACCCACAACAATAAAAGGAGAACGAAGGAACAGACGAAGTACCATGTTCACACCAGTCTGTGCCTGATTCACGTCATTGGTGATCCTTGTCACAAGGGTAGGAGTTCCAAGCATATCCAGTTCTCTGTAAGAAAGTCTGCTGATATGGGAAAAAAGCTCCTTGCGAAGGGCAGTGCTGAATCCCATGGCTGCCTTTGCAGAAAAATACTGTGCAGTCAGAGAGCATGCAAGGCCAATCACTCCAAGCAGTACCATGATCACACACTGGTGCCAGATGTAGACATTGTCCTGATTCTTAATGCCGATATCCATGATTCTGGCAACAACCAGAGGCACGATCAGCTCAAAGGTGGCCTCCAGCATTTTGAACAAAGGAGCCAGAAAACTTTCTTTCTCATAGCCCTTCAAAAATCTGATCAGTCTCTTCATCTTACTTCTTATTCTCCTGGATTCGTCCATATAATCTGGTCATGGCGTTAATTCTGTGAATGATCTCATCCGTAAGCTGACCTCTTGTAAGACGCCATTTCCAGTTGTCTCCCAAAGTAGAAGGCGTATTCATTCTCGCTTCATTTCCAAGACAGAGATAATCCTGCAAAGGTACTACGCACACTTCTGCTACTGAGGACTGTGCCGCCCGGATAAGCCCCCATACACATTCATCTGTGTCTTTATCCTCACAGGCTGTGTACTGGTTCACGTAGGCTCTGTTTGACTGGGTAAGGTTCCCAAGCCAGCCCTTCGTAGTCTCATTGTCGTGGGTTCCAGTGTATACAATGCAGTTTTTATCATATCGGAAAGGAAGATATACGCTCTCGCCGCTTTCATCAAAGGCAAACTGAAGCACCTTCATACCCGGATATCCGGATTCTGCCAGAAGCTCCCTGACACTGTCTGTAAGAAATCCCAGATCCTCTGCGATCACATCCAGATCCTTAATTTTCTCCTCCAGAACCTCGAACAATTCTATTCCAGGACCTTTTTCCCACTTTCCGTTCTCAGCGGTCTTATCTCCATAGGGAACTGACCAGTACTCGTCAAAACCGCGGAAATGATCGATCCGGACCTTGTCGTACAGCTTCATACAGTGAGTCATACGAAGAATCCACCAGTTATAGCCTGTTTTTCTGTGATATTCCCAATTATAAAGCGGATTTCCCCACAGCTGACCGGTTGCAGAAAAAGCGTCTGGAGGACATCCTGCCACTGCTGCCGGTGTAGCCTCCTCATCAAACTGGAACAGATCCGGGTTCGCCCATGCATCTGCGCCATCAAAAGCCACATAGATAGGAAGATCACCGATGATCTTAATACCTCTGTCATTTGCATATTTCTTCAGCCGGTTCCACTGGCGGTAGAACCAGAACTGCTGAAAGGCATAGAAGCTGATATCTTCCTTCAGCTCCTCTCTTGCCTTAGCAAGTGCCTCCGGCTTACGTGTCTTTAAGTCCTCCGGCCACTGATTCCAGGAAATTCCCTCCAGGCTGTCCTTTATTGCCATATAAAGACAATAATCTGCAAGCCAGAAGCCCTGCTCTTTCTCAAAGGCTTCCATCTCCTCACGGATCAGCTGAAGCTCCTTTTCTTTCCCATCCATCTGGTAAAAACGTCTGTAAGCCTTCCGAAGAAGGGAAAATCTGGAAAGATAAACCTTCTCATAGTCCACATAGCTTTTGCTGCCGCCCCAGTCACATTCTGCACATTCTGCTGCTGTGAGAAGGTCTCTCTGGATCAATTCCTCCAAATCAATGAAATAAGGATTTCCTGCAAATGTGGAAAAAGACTGGTAAGGGGAATCCCCGTATCCGGTAGGTCCAAGTGGCAGGATCTGCCAGTATTTCTGACCCGCTTCTGCAAGCTGATCTACAAAAGCGTAAGCTTCTTTAGAAAAACATCCGATTCCATAGTTGGAAGGGATACTGGATATAGGCAATAAAATACCGCTGGCTCTCATCATATGTTCCTCCTGTCTGGTTCAATAACCATTATCTGCTTATTATACCGCTATCATGCATAATCGGTCAACAGGATAAAATAGCTTCGCAAATTTTATCCCGCTTTCGGTTGCTGCTCATAAAAACAGGCACCCGGAAAAATTCCGAATGCCTGTCATTTTCTTCTGCATCACATTTAAGTAATACCAAAAGACTTATATTCTTTTGCCTGAATTATTTCTTGCTTGTATAACCGAAGAAGAAGTATCCAAGTGGTGTGTAATACATGCCGTCAATGTCTGGATTGAGCATATATGGCTGTGTATAGAAGTAGATTGGAGCAAGTACGCTGTCCTGTCCAATGAGGATATCCTCAGCTTCGTGGAATGCTTTCATACGCTCTTCCGGATCAGAAGTAGCTTTTGCTGCATCGATAGCTGCATCATAGTCTGGGTTAGAGTACTGAGCGTCGTTGTTACCGCCGTCTGTGTACCACATATCCAGGAATGAGCAAGGATCGTTGTAGTCTGCGATCCAGCCGTTACGGGCGATCTGGAAGTTACCATCTTTTCTGTTCTGAAGGAATACGTTCCAATCCTGGTTGTTCAAGTTAACAGTTACACCAAGCTCTGTCTGCCACATGTTCTGAAGAGCCTCACCGATCTTCTTGTGGTTATCAGCTGTGTTGTACAGATACTCTACAGTCGGGAAGCCTTCGCCGTTCGGATAACCAGCGTCTGCAAGAAGCTGACGGGCCTCTTCGCAGTTAGCCTCATAATCCTCATCGGAAATGCTGTAGTAAGAACCGCCTACTGTACGGAAGTCATCACTACCAGCACCAGCTGCATCATTTACACCATTCGGTACATATCCGTCAGCCGGAACCTCACCAGCCTGAGAAACGTTCTCTACGATGTAGTTACGGTCGATTACAAGTGAGAACGCTTTACGGATGTTAGGGTCAGAGAAAACTTCGTCCTCTGTGTTGAAGCATACATAGTAGGTTCCAAGATAGTCACCAATCTCAAGCTCGCCAGAAGCAAGGTAGGTCGGGATCTCGTCTACAGGAAGGTTCTCGATGAAATCAAGCTCTCCGTTGTTGTAACCTTTGAGCATTGCGTTGTTGTCATCAAGAAGTGTAAACTTGATGGTATCCGGTCCAAGATTCTCATAGTCATAGTAGTTCTCGTTTTTCTCCATGGAGATGTAAGCATTGTGAGACCACTCTGTCATTTTGTATGGTCCATTGCCAATGTATGTGCTTGGATCAAATGTCCAGTTGTCACTGCTCTCTACCATATCCTGACGAACCGGGAAGGTTGCCGGGAATGCCATGATTTCTTCGAAATACGGGCAGTCATAGGTAAGATCGATCTGAAGAGTCTGATCATCAACTGCTGTAATTCCAAGAGTGCTTGGATCCGCACTTCCGTCAGCAACTGCGTCATATCCTTTTACCATGTCGATCATGTAGCAGTAATCTGCTGCTGTCTCAGGATTTGCAAGACGCTGCCATGCATAAACGAAGTCACCAGCTGTTACAGCCTGTCCATCAGACCATTTGATGCCGTCACGCAATTTGAAAGTATAAGTTACGGTTCCGTCATCATTCTCTGTCTTTTCATAGCTTTCAGCCTGTCCGGGAACCAGTTTTCCGCTGTCAGCAGTTCCGTCAGTACCATTGGCAACTTCTCCGCTGTCTTCCCATTTCATCAGACCTTCAAACAGATGCAGGGCCATGATGCCACCGTCTACAGAACTGTTCAGCGCCGGGTCCATAGTCATAGGTTCAGAAGCCAGGTTTACAGTAATGTTGAAGTCACCGTCGTTTGCTGTGTCCTCTGTTGCGGCGTCATCTTTGGTTTCTTCCTCTGCTGCGTCATCAGCAGTGTCTTCTGTTTTAGCTGCGTTGTCGTCTTTTGCTGTAGTGTTGCTGTTTCCGCAACCTGCAAACATAGATACGGTAAATGTTGCAGCTAACAGGATGGATAAAACTTTTTTCTTCATATTATCCTCTCTCCTTTTCCTTTTATTGATAAACAGGAGCATCCACTATCAGATTTCCTGCATTATCCGGTTATTTTTCATCTACTCTTCCAGCAGATGGCATGCTACCCAGTGACCTTTTTCGTACTCCTTAAAGGTCGGTACGACCTGTTTACATTTTTCGGTCGCATACGGGCAACGGGTATGGAACCGGCATCCGCTTGGCGGATTCATCGGAGACGGAATGTCTCCTTCGAGCACGATTCGCTGTCTGCTTCTGCTTACCTGCGGGTCCGGAACCGGAACTGCGGAGAGCAGCGTCTTGGTATATGGATGCAGTGGATGACGGTTCAGTTCATAACTTTCCGCAAGTTCCACCATAGTTCCCAGATACATCACACCGATACGGTGGGAAATATGTCTTACAACGGACAGATCATGTGCGATGAACAGATAGGTCAGTCCCATCTCATGCTGCATGTCTTCGAGCATGTTGACTACCTGTGACTGGATAGAAACATCTAGTGCGGAGATCGGTTCGTCACAGACGATGAATTCCGGATTAACTGCCAGCGCACGGGCAATACCGACACGCTGCTGCTGTCCACCTGAGAACTCGTGCGGATACCGGTTTGCATGCTCTGTGTTCAGTCCCACATGACCAAGCAGTTCCTTGATTCGGTCTGTTCTGTCCTGTTTACTCTTATATAATTTGTGAATATCCAATGCTTCACCGATGATCTCACCAACTGTCATACGTGGATCCAGGCTGGCTGACGGATCCTGGAAGATAATCTGCATCTTCCGGCGGTAAGGAAG
>OHWT01000245.1_pt1 | contig 11307 bp, 9 predicted proteins | sample 1579791 | NCBI WGS metagenome assembly OHWT01 (sample SAMEA3882512, study PRJEB24775) | human gut metagenome | biome: human-associated habitat; feature: intestine environment; material: feces | place: Netherlands | collected 2009/2010
CGCACGCCGTCACGTCGTACAGGCGGGAGATGAGGCTGACGAGGCTCGACTTCGAGGAGCCCGTGCCGCCCATCACGCCGATCGTCTCGCCGGAGCGGATGTGCAGGTCGATATCGCTGAGCACCGGCTTGCCGCTGCGCTGCTGATAGGCGAATGTCACGTGACTAAAATCAACGGAGCCGTCCTTCACGGTCTTGACCGCATTTTCCGGGCTGGTGATGTCCGGCTGCTCCTCGAGCACCTCCTCGATGCGCTGCGCCGCCGCGGCGGACTGCGTAACCATGACGAAGACCATGGAGAGCATCATCAGGCTCATCAGAATGTTCATCACGTAGGAGAGCAGGCTGGTCAGCTCGCCCGTGGTCAGGCCGGTCTGCCCCACGATCATCTTCGCGCCGAACCAGCTGATGGACAGAATGCAGGCGTAGACGGTGAGCTGCATGATCGGCATGGAGAACGAGATGATGCGCTCGGCGGAGATGGAATTTTTGAACAGCGCGTTCGCCGCGCCGGAGAATTTTTCATCCTCGTAATCCTCGCGGACAAACGCCTTGACCACGCGGATCGCGCCGACGTTTTCCTGCACCACGCCGTTCACCGCGTCGTACTTGCGGAACATCAGCTTGAAATATTTCATCGCCTTGGGGATGAGCACGAAAATCATCACGCCCAGAAACGCCATCGCGACCAGAAACACGAGCGAAAGCTTCGCGTTGACGGAAAACGCCATGAACAGCGCGACGATCAGCGTCACCGGCGCGCGGGTGCAGATTTGCAGAATCATCTGAAAAGCGTTCTGGATGTTGGTGACGTCGGTGGTCAGGCGCGTGACAAGCCCCGCGGTGGAGAACCTGTCGATGTTGGAGAAGGAATATTCCTGAATCCGCCCGAACATGGATTCGCGCAGATTGCTCGCCAGCCCCGTGCTCGCCCGCGCGCTGTGCACGCCCGCGCGAACGCCGAAGAACATCGCCAGAATCGCCATTACCGCCATCAGCGTGCCGATCTTCGCGACGTGCGCCATGTTTCCCACGGCGATGCCCTTGTCGATGATGGACGCGGTGAGATACGGAATCAGAATTTCGAGAATGACGCAGCACACGGTATACAGCGGCGAAATCAGCGCGTCCTTTTTATACTGTTTGATTTCCTGCGCAATGCGCGCGCCGGTGATATGCTTTTTTGCGCCGGTCGGTTTTGTTTCAGCCATTGAATCCCTCCTGATCTTCTTCAATGCACTCGCCCTGCCTGAACGCATCGGACGACGTGATTTCAAACATCCGCCCGAACAGCCGCACAAATTCGGGCGCGTCGTCGCCCAGCATGGACAGCAGCAGCGCGATTTTGCTCTTAAAATGCGCTTTGCGCTTTTCGCAGAGCGCCTCGCCCGCCTGCGTCAGGGAGACGAGCACGCGGCGGCGGTCAACCGCGTCGTTTTCGCGCTCGAGCAGCCCCTTCTTTTCAAGGCTGCCCAGCACGGCGGCGACGCGCGAGGTGGCCATGCTCAGCCTGCTGCTCAGCTCTCCCGCCGTCATTTTTTTCTTTGTCCCGTTATGCAAAAGCCGCATCACGGCCATTTCGCCGCACAGGCTTGCGCTGAAGCGGTTTTCCCGCGCCTCCCGCGGGTGTTCATCCAGCAGGCGCGTCATTTCCTCCGTCAGCGCGGCGTTACCTGTCACAGAATCCCTCCTTTTGCTAACACTGTGAGTTATTATACTGAGGCCGGCAAAATGTGTCAACGTTAAATGCGCCAAATCTCGGCGCGGTCAACATGGCGAAAAACACAATTTGCCTGACAATTTTCAAACGCTCTCATCCGCCGCGCCGGACACAGTGGGGAGCGCGCGAAGCTCGATTTCCGACACTTTATGACGAATTTTGACAGAAAGTGGTGCGGTCATTCCCGTTTCAAACCGTTTTTGCCGCTTTAATGGAGCATCGGTGGAGAAAGAGCGTTGAAAAAGATTGACAAGTGGAAAAAAATGGATAAAATGAAAGGAGCGAATATACGGAAAGGAGCGCATCGATATGAAGGATATCGCGATTGAATATTTAGGGGGAAGCGGCTTCCTCGTTTCGCTCGGCGGCACCGGCCTGCTCTTTGACGCCAGCGAATCCGGCCCGGATCGGCGCGCTCTGCCCGATCAGGCGGCGCTCGCGGCGTTTGAAAAGCTGTACGTGTTTGTCAGTCATCACCACGACGATCACTTTTCCCCGGCGATCTACGATCTGTGCGGCGAAAACGCGACCTATATCCTCGGGTTTGACATTCCGCAGCCCTACAAGGGCGTGCGCATGTCCCCCGGCGAGGCGCGCACGTTCGGCGCGCTGACCGTGAACGCCTACGGCTCAACGGACGAGGGCGTTTCGTTCTGCGTCGATTTTGCGGGCGTCACGCTGTTCCACGCGGGCGACCTGAACCTGTGGCACTGGCGGGACGAATCCTCCGTCACGGAAATCGAATCCGCCGAGCGCGCGTTCTATGACTGCGTCGCGCCGATTCCCAAGCAGAAGATCGACGTGGCGTTTTTCCCGGTCGATCCCCGTCAGGGCAGCATGTATGACGCGGGCGCGGGCTATTTCATTATGACCGTCAAGCCCAAGGTCTTCATCCCGATGCACTTTCAGGGGCGGCCGGACGTCGCGCTGCGCTTTGCCGTCACCGGGGAAACCCCGCAGACGCGCATCGTCGCGCTGGAGCAGCCCGGCGACCACATCGACCTGCATCTGCCGGAGGACGAGACCTCCGCGCCGGATCAGAAGCTGAAGGATTTATTGAAGGACGACGAAAATCCCTGATTTCATACGCGCCGACACAAAGAACGCTCAGGCCTTCGCTGAAAAAGGCTTGAGCGTTCTTTTATATTTCCTTTGTCAATGAGCAAATCCGAGATTTTTTACAAATCCCGATAACGGGCGCGCAGCTGCCTGACTCCTTCAGTCACGGCTGCGCCGTGCCAGCTCCCTCGAAGAGGGAGCTCTTTGACCAGGTTATTTTCCGTCTAGGCAATAAGTCGCGCTGTACCCGTAGGGGCGCGCATTGCGCGTCCGCGTTTTGTGCAGGATTTGCCTGTTGCTCAATTATGATATTTCCTCGATTTTCCGCACCGTCAGCACGCCGTCCTCGACGGTGAATTTGACGTTCTTCCCCGCGAAGGCCACGCCGTACATGCGCTCGGGATCGCTCTGGTACGAGGGTCTCGGGTCGTGCGCCAGCACGCCGCGCAGCGCCGCCCGGTGCGCCGGGTCGATCTGCGCCTCCAGCGCCGCCGGAAAATCGACCGTCAGCGCGTAATGCCGCTTTTCCTCCGCAAAGCCGCCCGTCGCCTCCGGGTGGCAGTCGGCATACGGCAGATAGGGCTTGATATCGTAAATCGGCGTTCCGTCCATCAGATCCGCGCCGCCGACGACGAGAACCGGCCCCTCCGGGGTGTGCAGCCGCACTTCCTCAAGCGTCACGGACGACAGCCCGATGGGATTGGGGCGAAACGGCGACCGCGTGGCGAACACACCCATGCGCGCGTTGCCGCCCAGCCTCGGCGGGCGCACCGTCGGCGACCAAGTCTCCCGCTCGCAGGCGGAAAAGCCCCAGATCAGCCACAGATGCGAAAAGCCCTCGACGCCGCGCAGCGCGTCCGGGTTTTGATAGGGCTTTTCGAACACGATTTCCGCGCGTGTTTCCGGCACGACGCCGCTCTGTCGGGGAATGCCGAATTTCTCCGGAAAGTCGCTGCGGATTCGGGCGATGATTTTGATCGTTTCCATTATTTCACCAGCACCGATGGAACCTCCACGCCGGAGTCGTGCATCGTCTGCATCATGTGCCGCTGCGCCGCCCGCCGCGCGCGCTCGCTGTCGTGCTCCAGGATTCCGCGGTACATCTCCAAATGGCACTGGCTCGCGCGCTGATAGCTGCCCTCCACGCGGCGGGTGTGGTGATAGCCCGCCTGAATGGATTCGTGAATCGTCGGCAGCAGGCGCATCATCACATCGTTTCCGGTGCATTGGGCGATCATGCTGTGGAACTCGAAATCATACGGCGTGTAATCCTCGCCGTGCAGATAGGCGTTGTCCATCTTATCCAGCAGGGTCTTCATCGCAGCAAGCTGCTTTTCCTGCCGCCGGACGGCGGCCAGCGCCGCGACGTTCGGCTCGATCAGCAGCCGCGTCTCCAGCAGCTGGGCGATCAGCTCCTCCTGATCGGCGAAGCGCAGCCCCAGCGGGTCGCTCGCCAGCCCCGGCATGGCGCACAGGAACGTGCCCTGCCCCTGCCGGATATCGACGATATGCTCCGTCTGCAGAATTTTAACCGCCTCGCGCACCGTCGAACGGCTGACCCCGAAGCGCTCCATCAATTCCGCCTCGGCCGGGAGCTTCGCGCCCGTCTTGAGCGATTCCTGTATGATCATTTCCCGCAGCTTGTCGGCCACCTGCTCCGGGAGCTTCCGCGTTTTTCTGACTGTTTCCATTGCGTTCGCCTTTCCTTCGCTTCTGATAAAATGGGGTTCGAATTGTATTTGAGGTTGCGTTTTGACGTGCACCGCTGATCAAACATGCGCTTTCATTATCAGTTTATCACATCCGACTTTTTTTCTCAACCCTGTTCGGCGGCGCGTTCAATTTTTTCGCGCGCGGCAAAGTCTTGTCCTCCGTCGGAAGGATTTTTCCCCGACAGCGCGAATACTGAATAGGTGTGAATTTGCCCTTTTATACCGTTTCAGCGCCCTTTTGGGCAGACGGAGCCGAGTTGTGCACAGCGTTGTGGATAAACCCGCCGATTGTTTTGGGCTTTATCCAGTGTTATCCACAGCAAAAAAGGCAGGCCGCGTATGGCTTTTTGGCACTTATCCCGGTTATCCACCGCTCTACGGCTCCTGCTGCTGAACGTATATACAGCTACTACCCCATGGAGGTTGACAAAATGCGTTTTATCTGCGATACCAACGAACTGAATACCGCCCTCTCCATCGTCAGCCGCGCGCTGGCCGTGCGCTCCACCAAGCCGATTTTGGAAGGCATCCTGTTTGAGTCCTGCGATGAAGGGCTCCGCCTCACCTGCACCGATCTGGCGCTGGGCATCGAAACCCTGCTGCCCGCGACGTTCAGCGAGGAAGGCCGCGCTGTTCTGCCGGGCAAGCTGCTCTGCGAAATCATCCGCAAGCTGCCGGGCGGCCCGTGCGACGTCGCCATCGGCGAGCGGATGCAGGCGACGATCCGCTGCGCGAGCGTCCGCACCACGATCAACGGCTTTGACCCGGTGGAATACCCGGAGCTGCCGCAGGTCGAGGGCGAGCGCTTCGAGCTCCCCCAAAACACGCTCAAGGATATGATCGGCCGCACCCTGTTCGCCATTGCGCAGGATGAGAGCCGCCCGATTTTGACCGGCTGCCTGATGGAAATCAACGCCAGCGAAATGCGCGTCGTCGCGCTGGACGGCTTCCGCCTCGCGCTGCGCAAGGAGAACGTCGTCGGCCCGTCCGCCCCGGTCAGCGCCGTCGTCGGCGGCCGCGTTTTGGGCGACATCGCGAAGATTTTGGCGGATACGGAGGAACCCGTCTCCCTGTGCTTCACCAAGAGCCACGTGCGCATGAACATCGGCCAGACCCGCGTGGTTGCGCGCCTGCTGGAGGGCGAATTTATCCGCTACCGCCAGATTCTGCCGGAGGAATGGCAGACCCGCGTGACGGTCGAGCGCGCCGAGCTGGGCAGCGCCATCGACCGCGCGAGCCTGATCGCCCGCGAGGGCAAATCGAACCTGGTCTGCTTCAAGCTCGACGGCGAAACGCTGGAGGTCAGCTCCAACTCGGAGACGGGCGACATGGAGGAAAAGATGCAGGTCATCACCGAGGGCAAGGATCTGACGATCGCCTTCAACGTGCGCTACATCACCGACGTGCTCAAGGCGCTTTCCGACGACCAGATTGTGATGCGCTTCAACTCCAACGTCAGCCCGTGCGTGGTCTGCCCGGTGGAGGGGGACAGCTATCTGTATCTGGTGCTCCCGGTTCGCGTGTTCAACGCATAAGCGCCGATGCGGGTGACGTCGCTCAGCCTGAGCCATTTCAGGAATTACGAACGCGCGCTCATCGAGCCGGACGCGGGCGTGACCGTGTTCACCGGCCCGAACGCGCAGGGAAAAACAAACGTCCTGGAGGCGCTGCACCTGTGCTGTCTGGGCAAAAGCCACCGAACCTCCCGCGATGAGGAGCTCATCCAGTGGGGGCGGGACAGCGCGCGCGTGACGGTCAAAACCGCGCAGCGGGACGGTACGCACGAGGTCGCCGTGGTGCTCAGCCGCACCCAGCGGAAGAAAAAGACCGTGCGCATCGGCCTAAGGCAGGCGGAACGCATCGGCGAGCTGCTCGGCCACGTCTGCGGCGTGCTGTTTTCGCCGGAAGACCTGCAAATCGTCAAGGACGGGCCGGCGGAGCGGCGGCGGTTTATGGATATGCAGCTCTCGCAGCTCCGGCCGGCGTATTTTTACGCGCTTCAGCGCGCTGTGCGCACGCTCAACCAGCGCAACGCGCTGCTCAAGGACATCGCCAGAAACCCGTCGCTGCTGCCGACGCTGGACATGTGGGACGAGCAGCTCGCGCGCGTGGGCGCGGTGATCTGCGAAAACCGGCGCGAGGCCGTGGGCAGGCTCGACGAGCTTGCGCGCGCGGCGCACCTGTCGCTGACCGGCGGGCGCGAGGAGCTGCGGCTGCGCTACGTTTCGCAGGTCGCGGACGCGCCGGACGCCTACGAAGCGCTTTTGGCGCGGCTGTCGCGGGCGCGGAGCGAGGATCTTCGGCGGATGACGACGACCGTGGGCATTCACCGGGACGATATCGCCATCACCATCGACGGCAAAGAGGCGCGCACGTTCGCCTCGCAGGGGCAGCAGCGCAGCGCGGTGCTCTCCCTCAAGCTGGCGCAGCTCGAGCTGGCCGGCGCGGAAAGCGGCGAAGCGCCGATTCTGATGCTGGACGACGTGATGAGCGAGCTGGACCCCAGCCGCAGGCGGCAGCTCATCGAGCGGATCGACCGGGTGCAGACGTTTGTGACCTGCACGGATCTCTCCGATCTGGCTGGCGCGCGGCAGGGCGCGGTCTATCGCGTGGAAAACGGCGTGCTGACGCGGGAATGAGCGACTTTTGGGGAATCGCCCAAAATCGTGTAAAAACAGCAAAAAACGGACTTATCCCCGAGTTGTCCACACTCGTCCACAATTTATCCACAATATCCACAGAAGTGTGGATAAGCCTGTTGATAACTTGCGGAGAAGCCGAGGAAAACCCAAAAACGGCGGCCGCGGCCGGAGAACGGGACGCGCGCCAAAAGTCTTTTGGGTTTTGGCTTTTGGGGTGTAAAATGCCCAAAAGAAAACGCGCGCGCCGCTGTGGGTTCTCCAAAAGTGGAAAAGCGGAAAATACGGCGGGGCCTGCCCCCAAAAACAGTTCGGGCGGCAGCCCGGCGTTCTCCTTTCGTGAAAGGATGCTGACATGGATCGAAAAAATCGGCGCGTCACCTATCTCACCGGCGCAAACGCCACGTTTAACGCCTACGGGATGAATGACGATCAAAAAAAGAAGAAAAATAAAAAGAAGAACACCATACAGAGCAGAATCCGCATGGCGATCCTGATCTTCGCGCTCATCGGGGTGCTGATCGTGTGCGTCATCTATGCGCTGACAGGCTCGACGCGCGAGGGCGTCGGCCGCGTGACGCGCATCGGCGCGACGCTCAGCCAAAACGTGTCGCCCTTCGGCGACAGCGTGATTTTTTATGACGGCACGACGCTGCACTGCGTCGCGGCGACCGGCGGCAACGAGTGGAGCTATCAGATCGGCACCAACGCCGACTACGACGCAACCGAAAAGCGCATCGTCGCATGGTCGGGCAACGACCTGTACATCCTCAACAACAGGGGCCGCCTCATCTACAACAACAAGATGAGCGACACCGTTCAGTTCGCCAGCGCGGGCGACGAGTATGTGGCGGTGTTCGTCGGCGAGGCGGACAACGGCGTGGTTTCCGTCATCAACAGCAGCGGCCAGATCGTAGACAACATCACGGTATCCAACCAGACGCTGCTGGATATCGGCTTCTTCATGGCCTCCACGGCCAACAACACGCAGCCCACCGAGCTGATGTGGATGCTGGGGCTCAACACCACCGGCACGGTGCTCTCCACCGAGCTGCAAACCTTCCAGCCCGGCAAGCTCTCCACCGGCAAAAGCTCCATCGGCGAGCACATCGCCTATTCGATCTACGATGACAACGGCACGCTCAACGTCGTCACCACCCGCCAGATTCTGCATTACAGCTATCGCGCGCTGGAGGCAAGCAGCCCGACGCTGATCTACGGCTATACGGTCGAGGACGTCAGCCGCAGCGGCAATACGGTCTATCAGCTCCTGGTGCCCGCGCAGGAGCAGAGTGAGGGCATCAGCATCGCGAACGTGCGTCTGGTGTACGGCGGCATCGACCGCGTGATCCACCTGCCCAGCGCCTGCATCGCCGCGAAGCTTGGCACAAAGTCGGTTTACGGCTTCTCGCAGAACGCGGTCTATGCGTGCAGCTTCGGCGATACGACCTTCCGCACCTATGCCCTGCCCATCAACGTGACGGCCGTGCTGGGCATGATGAACGACAACCGCGCGGTGGTTGCCTCCGGCTCGGAAATCTACGTCGTCGAGCTGCCGACCTAAGGGAGGAAGAACCATGAACATCATCGACATTCTGATTCTGGCGGTGCTGGGGGTCAGCCTGATCTTCGGCCTGTACCGCGGCTTTATCAGCGGGGTGCTCAGCGTGGCGGCGCTCATCGGCGCGGCGGCGGCGGCCTTCGCCGTCAGCCCGTCGCTGGCGGCGTGGCTCCAGGGCAACGATACGTTGGTCAATACGCTGATGTATTACACCGACGCGGGCAGCCGCATCAAGGATCTGGATCTCTCCCTGCTCACCGTGTCGCAGGTGACGCAGGGCGCGCTGACGCAGATCATGGCCGGCGCGCAGCTTCCCGAGCAGTTTCAGGCGGCGTTCATCAACGCGGTCAACACCGCGCCGGGCGCGACCACGATGGCCACGCTGCTGAGCCAGACGATCGTCAACGTTTCGCTCTCGATCCTCAGCTTTCTGATCTGCTTTCTGGGCTGCTATATCGTCGCGACGTTCGTCATCCACCTGATTTGCTATGTGTTCGAGCTGCCGGTGCTGCGCCATCTGGACGCGCTGATGGGCGGCGTGTTCGGGCTGGCGCGCGGCGTGCTGCTGCTGTTCATCCTCTTTGCGCTCGTGCCGATCATTCAGGCGGTCGTGCCGGTGCAGCAGCTCACGGACATTTTGAATACGTCGCGCCTTGCGCCGCTGTTTGACAGCAAGCTGATTCTCTCCATCCTTGGAGCATAACGGAGGCCCGTTTATGGAAAGCAACGCGATTCGGCTGACCAACAGGACGGCCATTGCGCTTCGCAGGCAGGCGAAGAGGACAAGAAACGCTTATTTCGTCATGGGCGCGGTCAGTACGCTGCTGCTGCTCGCGCTGGCGGTCGCGACGGACGCGCTGCTGGCGCTCAGCGCGCGGCGCATGTATTTGCAGCTCATCGGGCAGGCCATCTGTACGGAGGCCGCCGCGCGCCGCATCCGCGCGGAAAAGAGCGAAAAGCAGCGCCGCCGTCAGGCGGTGGATGATCTGGTGGCCATGCAGCGCGACGCGCAGCGGCAGACCGAGGCCGCGCCCGAGGGCGATTTTGCCGACGCGCTGGGGCAGACGCGCCGCATGCCGGTCGTCAAGCCCGCGCCCAAGCCCCCGGAGACGGGCGGCCACCGCCGCCGCAGGCAGGCGGGCTTCACCGTCATTACGGATGATTCCACCAAACAGGTGCAGTGAGGAACCATGATCGCAATCGCTTATACCCTTTCGTTCTGTTTTCTGGGCGCGCAGATGATCCGCTGGCTCATGCCGCGGAAAAGCCCGCTCGTTCGGGCGTGGTTGGGCGTGTCGCTGGGCGTGCTGATGGAGATGGGGCTCCCGGCGCTGTGCGCCAACGCACTGGATTTCACCGTCGCCGCGCATATCGCGGCCGTCGCCGCGGCGCTGCTGCTGGCGGCGCTTTGTTATGCCGCGCGGGAAAAAGCGCCGCTCTGCGGGATGAGCGCGGCGGACGGGCGGCAGATGGCCGTGATGGCCGCCGTGGGGATTCCGCTGACGGCGCTTTCGGCCTATCTGCAATATACGCACAACATCATGCCCGCCGCGGACGGCTCGCTCTGGTGCGGGCAGGCGACATACGGCGATTTGTGTATGCACCTGTCGTTTGTCACGTCGCTTAAAAACATGCGCTTTCCGCCGAGCTACAGCCTGCTGGCGGGGACGAGCCTCGCCTATCCGTATCTGACCGACGCGCTGAGCACGACGTTTTACATGCTCGGCATGCCGCTGAACCTGTCGCTCGTCGTGCCGGGCACGCTGCTGATGGCGCTGACCTACGCGGGCTACATGCTCCTGGCGCAGCAGATTCTCGGCGGGCGGCATAAGGCGGTCGCGGTGGCGGCGCTGCTGTTCTTCTTCAACGGCGGCCTCGGCTTTCTGTATGACTTTGATCTGGCGTTCGCGGATCACTTTGCCCGCGTTAAAGAGATTTTCACCGGGTATTACAAGACCCCGGCGAATCAGCCCGATCTCAACCTGCGCTTTTCAAACGTCATCGCGGATCTGATGCTCCCCCAGCGCGCGCTGCTGGGCGGCTGGGCGATGGGGATTCCGGCGCTGTATCTGCTGATTTCCTCCGTCCGGGAGAAATCCTATCGGCAGACGGCGCTGCTGGCGCTCTGGGCCGCCGCGCTGCCGCTGGTGCATACGCACACGTTTCTGGCGCTCGCGCTGTTTTCCGGCGGTTACCTGCTCGGCAACCTCATCGAGCACAGCGCGGAGCGGCGCGGCATCCTGCTGCGCGCGGGGCTGTATCTGGCCGTCGTGCTGGCGCTGGCGCTGCCGCAGCTCGTGGGCAACGCCGTCCGGCAGACGCTGGAGGGCGGCGCGCTGCGGTTCCAGTTCAACTGGGTCAACAACAGCGGCGGGCGCGGCCTCAAGGACGGCTATTTCTGGTTCTGGGTGAAAAACGCGGGTCTGCCGTTCATTCTGACGGTTTGTGCGTGCCTGTGCGCCCGAAAGCGGGGGAATCTGGACATCGTGCTGGGCATGACGGCGATCTACGTCGTCGCCGAGACGATCCTCTTTCAGCCGAACGAATACGACAACAACAAGCTGTTTTACATCTGGTTCATGTTCGCGATGATTCTCGCCGCGGATTACGGCTCGAT
>OHWT01000247.1_pt1 | contig 11291 bp, 8 predicted proteins | sample 1579791 | NCBI WGS metagenome assembly OHWT01 (sample SAMEA3882512, study PRJEB24775) | human gut metagenome | biome: human-associated habitat; feature: intestine environment; material: feces | place: Netherlands | collected 2009/2010
TCCACCTCATCCAGGGAAGTATCCTTCACACGGACAAAGAAACGGCCTTCTACAGAATCCGGCTCCATCAGGGTCATCTCTTCATTGCTCCAGTTATTCGGAATGGTGTCATGAAGATGCTTTGCAGCCTCCACAACGTCTGCTGCAACTGCACTGGCAGTAGGAAGCTTGCCAGCTCCGCTTCCATAGAACATGGCATCGCCAAGCATATTTCCATGTACAAAAATACTGTTGAACACACCTTTTACGCCATAAAGAGGATTATCCTGTCCAACAAGGAAAGGTGCTACAAGTGCGTAGAAGGAATCGTCTCCCAATTTCTTGCTTGTGCCAAGAAGCTTGATGCTTCTGCCCATTTCTCTTGCGTATTCCATATCCTCTGGTGTGATCTTTGTAATTCCTTCTGTATAAACATTTTCAAAATTCAGGAATTTTCCATATGCCAGAGAGGAAAGAATGGCAATCTTACGGCATGCGTCCTGTCCTTCCACGTCAGCGGTAGGATCAGCCTCTGCGTAGCCTTTTTCCTGAGCCTCTTTCAGAACAGTATTGAAATCAGCGCCTTCTGTGATCATCTTATCCAGCATATAGTTAGTAGTTCCGTTCAGAATTCCGCTGACCTCATCGATCTCATCTGCGGTAAGAGAACCGTTGATGGCACGAATGATCGGGATTCCACCGCCACAGCTTGCCTCGAAAAGGAAGTTGATCTTTTTCTCTTTTGCAATTTCCATAAGCTCAGGACCGTATTGGGCAACCAGAGCTTTATTTGAGGTACACACACTCTTGCCGGCTTCAAGTGCTCTTTTTGTAAAAGTATAGGCAGCACCGGTTCCTCCCATTACTTCTACTACAATTTTAACTTCCGGATCATTTACGATCTGCTCAAAATCATGAACAAGAATCTCTTCTACCGGATCTCCCGGGAACTCACGAAGATCCAGTACATATTTGATCTTAATCTCTTCCCCGGCTCTTTTGTTAATCAATTCATGATTGGTGCGGATGACTTCTACTACACCACTTCCAACTGTGCCATATCCTAACACTGCAATATTTATCATCTGTCCGTTACTCCCTGCCTAAAATTTTTAAATAATGGATTCCTTCCATCTGTTCAATGTCATCCACCATTGCCTCTGCATCCCCTTCTCCCTGAAGGATCTGCACACTTAAGGTAAGAGTGGCAATACCACTGATGGGAATACTCTGATGTATAGTCAGAATATTGCCATGATTTTCCGCAATAGCCCGAAGAACATTGGATAAAATTCCCGGCTCATCATCCATCTGTATAATAAATGTGATGGTCTTTCCCTTGGCTTCCTCGTGGAAGGGAAAAATATCATCTTTATATTTATAGAAAGAGCTTCGGCTGATTCCCACAGCGTCTGCAGCTTCCTGAACTGTAACTGCCCGCTTTGATTCCAGAAGCTTCTTCGCTGCAACTACATTCAGAAGCACCTCTGGCACAGCCCGCTCTTTTACTACAAAATATTTATTCTTATCTGTTGTCTTTGGCATCCTGCATTTCCTTCCACTTTCACTGCGCCCTGCAAATCTCTGCCATTACAGCCGCTGTATCCAGACATAATCCGGAAGCTGGTACCGTTCCCTTCGTGAACAGCAGCATGCTTTTATTGCTGTTCTGCAGGTCTCTTCGCAAGTGCGATCCATTTCAAATATGCATTAATAAAGATATCAATGGCACCATCCATAACTGCATCTACATTTCCGGTTTCTTCATTAGTACGGTGATCTTTGACCATGGTATATGGCTGCATAACGTAGGAACGGATCTGGTTGCCCCAGCCGATATCCGTTACTTCACCTCGGATTCCGGAAAGCTTGGCTTCTGCTTCCTGCTGTTTCAGAAGATATAACTTCGCCTTCAGCATCTGCATAGCCTTATCTTTATTCATATGCTGGGAACGCTCATTCTGACACTGTACCACGATTCCTGTTGGGAAATGAGTGATACGGATAGCGGATGAGGTCTTGTTGATATGCTGTCCGCCGGCACCACTGCTTCGGTAGGTATCAATACGGATGTCCTCATCATTGACCTCTACGTCCAGATCTTTCTCAATATCCGGCATTACATCGCAGGATACGAAAGAGGTCTGGCGCTTTCCAGCCGCATTGAACGGGGAAATACGTACCAGACGGTGAACACCTTTCTCAGACTTCAGAAGTCCGTATGCGTTCTCTCCGTTTACCTGGAAGGTAACAGATTTGATACCAGCTTCATCGCCGTCCAGATAGTCCAGAACTTCAATTGAAAAGCCCTTGCGCTCAGCCCAGCGTGTATACATACGATACAGCATACTGCACCAGTCGCAGGCTTCTGTTCCACCAGCTCCTGCATTCAGTTTGATAATGGCATTCTCGCCGTCATACTCTCCTGAAAGAAGTGTCTTCACACGGATACTGTCAAACTGTGCCTGGAACTCATCCAGCATTTCCTGGATTTCTTCGATCATGGACGGATCATTTTCCTCATAGCTCATCTCGATCAGGGTCTCCATATCTTCTTTCTGGGTTACCAGATTCTGATAGGTTTCCATGTCGTCCTTCATGCTCTTTAATTCTTTCATTTTCTTCTGGGATACTTCTGCATTGTCCCAGAAATCAGGCGCTTCCATTTCGCGCTCTAATTCTTCAACCCGCTTTTCTTTGTTAGCCAGGTCAAAGTGAATCCCTCACTTCCACTAATGGTTCTGTGTATGTTGCAAGAATGCTCTTGAACTGGTCTAATTCAACCATAGCTTCACCTTCTTTCTAATATTTCTGTGTAACTGTCCAGTGTTTTCTGAATCGTTACATTTCTTCAACAATGCCGCCGGCCTGGAACGTGTTTGAAAAATCATTCCCGCGATCCGCACGGCACACAGACTTTCAAACTATACAATAGCATATTCCGTGGGAAATTACAATAAAAAGCGGTGTGGAAAGGAATAGCCACCCGTTACCGTTTCCTCTGTGAATAACAGTCATTCTCTCTGTTGCGATTTTTTCTCAAAAATGGATTTTAGAATAGGTTGAAAAATCTCTGTATTTCTTATATCATAAACTAATGGTTCGTTTGTGGAACATGGTTCTATGATATAATGATTTTGGTTAAAGCGATTAATGAAGAGGTATCATTTTTGAAGAAGAAAGAAGCGGTATTTATTGGTGCACTATTGGTTATTTCAGTGGTGCTTTGTATTTTTGTTTATGCGGTTCCACATGGAACTCATGGGTCGATCCAGATTACGGTGGATGGGGAACTTTATGGGACTTATTCACTGGCTGAGGATCAGGTGATCCAGATTGGGGATACCAATGTGTGTGAAATTAAGGACGGCGAGGTAAAGATGACAGAGGCGGACTGTCCGGATCATCTTTGCATGAAGCAACCGGCAGTGGGCAGTGCAGGCGGATATATTGTGTGCCTGCCAAACAGAGTAGTCATTCAGGGAGAGGGCGATTCAGATTCACAGGATTCCGAAAGTGGATTTGACGCAGTGGTGTAAGTGATGAATCAGAAAAAGACAGCGTATCTTGGGCTGTTTGCAGCCATTGCCATTATTTTCGGGTATGTGGAATCGTTGATTCCGTTTTTTGCGGGAATTCCGGGAATGAAGCTGGGGCTTGCAAATCTGGCGGTGCTTTTTGTGCTGGAGAGGTATACGTGGAAAGAAGCGGCGCTGGTTTCCATTGTGAGAATTTTTATTATCGGTTTTATGTTTGGAAGCGGCTCCAGTATTATGTATAGCCTGGCGGGGGCGACCCTTAGTTTGATTGTGATGGTTTTTGTGAAAAATAAGATTGGATTCGGGCAGCTGGGTGTAAGTGTGGCTGGTGGCGTTTCCCATAACATCGGTCAGCTGCTGGTGGCGATTCCGGCAACGCATACGGTGGGACTGTTGTATTATTATGCTCCGGCGCTGATGGTGTCGGGAGTGATTACAGGACTGCTGATTGGAGTGCTGACGAAGGAAGTGCTTAAGAGAATTCCGTGAGATGTTACCACCGTACGCATCTGGGCTGAATATATTCCACGCGGGGAGGCGCAACATTCCGCGGAGCTAACTGCTAACTGCGACTAAACATCTCAGGAGAGCCTTCGATGTTAAGTCTTCGTAAGCAGTGGATCTCCGCTCCATTAAGGGCGCGCCTTGAATGCCCCGCTTAGGAATATATTCAGCCCAAATGCTGTTGATTGAAAAAGAGCTCCTGACGATAGTTTTGAACTATCGTCGGGAGCTCTTCTTGCTATTCCATAAGTTATCATTTTCTATGAATTTATCATGGACAACTTATAATTCGTTTACTATATATCCGTCTTTCATTAATTCGAATTTATCCATCAGTCCACTTGTCACATACACATTTTTGTCTTCATCTACAAATACGGCTTCTGCATCATATTTCTCTAAAAGAGGTTTCGCGGCGTCCATACCAAGGACGAAGCAGGCGGTGGAAAGGCCGTCGGCCAGATAGCCCTGGTCGCAGACGATGGTGACGGAGGTGAGACCGTTCTGGACGGGGTAACCGGTCTTTGGATCCAGGATGTGGTGGTAGCGGATTCCATCTTCTATGAAGTATTTTTCGTAGTCGCCGGAGGTGGAAAGGAACTGGTTGGCGTCCAGGGTGATGGCGCCAAGGTAGTCACCTTCGGTGTCACGGGGATCGGTGAGGGCTACTTTCCAGGAGGAGCCGTCGGGCTTTTCGCCGTAGGTCATGACACTGCTGCCGCCTAGGTTCAGGATCATACCAGAAACATCGGGCTGGCTTCTAAGGTAGTCCATAATCAGGTCACAGCCCATGCCTTTTCCAACGGCACCAAGATCCAGGGTACAGCCATCAAGAAGGGTTACATTGTTTCCGTCCATCTGAATTTTCTCGTATCCCACTTCGGGAAGAAGAGTGTCAATTTCGGACTGGTCCGGGACATGAGGATTCTCGCCGTCAATGTCCCACAGACGGATGATTTTTCCAAGGGTGGGGTCAAAAGCACCGTCGGATTCCTGGGAAAGCTGGCGAATTTTCTCAAGGTCGGCGGCAAGATCATCAGAGACTTCCATGGTCTTGCCCTCAGCATTGTTCAGCTGGGAAATCTGGGAGTTTTCCTCTGTCCAGGAAAGGAGGGTGGTTTCCATTTCGCGGAGCTTTTCGCCAATCTGGGTGTTGATGTCCTCGCCTGAGGTATAAAGGGTTTCGGAAACTACCGTGTCCATTGCGAAATCTGCGTTGGTGTATTTTTCTATGTCAGATGCATAAACAACTGTAGTTGTTTTTCCCAGTACTGTAGCGGAAATGACAGTGAGAAGCAGGCTGCCGCAGAGGATTCCTGCCGCACTTCTCTTTCTCAAATGCCTTCTCCCATTAAACATATCCAAGCAGGTAAGTGATTGACCTCTGGACTGCTTTTTATAATGTACCTTAATTAAATCGACTTCATTCTGAAATCTTACTTTACTTCTTTTTTTACTCATATCCTGTTCTTTCTAATTTTATTTTCTCTTATTTTCCAATAGCGTTCGCCCATCTTTTCCCAGCTCGTGTTTAAAAAAGGCTCTCATCTTTCGCCTTCGGAATCCCGATCCGGATGTTCCTCTTCGGGCAGATTCCCTGGCAGGCGTGGCAGCAGATACATTCTCCTGAGAGAAGGGTATCACCGTCAATGTCCAGATGAGCAGGACAGCGCTTTTTGCAGGCTCCGCATTTCGCCGGACAGGTGCCTTTGTCACGGTTGAACAGCGCAGAGGGCACTATAGGCATTATAGCAAAAATTGCGCCCATTGGGCAGAGGAACTGGCAGAAAAATCTTTCCTGGGTGCACATTCCGATCATGATCAGAAGCAGCAGCACAATCCCCACCTTGTAGGTAGCACCGGGAAGTCTGCCAGCGGTGAGCATGGAAAACACATCCCAGGGGCTCATGCCCTGAAGCTTGCTGTACCAGCCGGTAAGGATAGATACAAGGAGCACCAGAAGCCAGATATATTTCACCTTCTGCAAAATGCGGATGGCTTTTTCTGAGTATCCGTGACGGCCTTTTTTATGAAAAACCTTCTGGCGGATAAACACAGTCAGCTCGTACAATGCATCCCCAAGGGAACCAAATGCGCAGGCATATCCGCAGAAATGCCGTCCGAACAGGCAGGTTACCACCAGCAGCACGGCAGTCACATCCAGAAAGGAATTCCAGCTGATTGCCTGATGTGCTGCGATTGCCTGAAAAACGGACTTCACGCCTGCGAATGCTGTGGAAAAAAGTGCCGGAGCAAAAATGAAAAACAGAAGCTGGATGCCGGCACGGATCAGCCGGATTTTTCTCTGTCTCTTTTTCATTGATTTTCCGCCTTTCCAAGTGCATCATTTACAGCGTTGATAATTCCAGTGGAACTGAAGGTTGCTCCGGAAATGGTGTCAACATCTGTACTCTGGGCAGCCAAAATGGTACTGATCACGCCCTGTCCCTGGGAAAGGTATGCAGAGTCTTCGCCTGGTGCACTTACCACCTGAATGTCTGTAATCGTGTCATTTTCAAGTGTAACCTGAACCTGGATGTTGCCGCCAAAGCCCTGGCCGTCTCCTGTGTAGGTTCCGTTTTTGTAGACAAGATCTTCACTTTCTTCCTCAGAAGAAGCGTCCTCAGCCTCTGTCTCATCTGTATTTTCGTCATCTTTTTTCGCGTCCTCGGAAGCATCCCCGGAAGATATTTCTTTCTCCTGTGCTTTTTGATTCTTCGCTTCCTCTTCTGCTTTTTTCTTCGCCTCTTCCTGCGCTTTTGCAGCCTCTTCAAGGGCACTTAATATCTCATCCTGCTGTTTTTCCAAGGCCTCCACTCTGGTTGTCAGACTGGCGATCTGCTGGTCTTTTTCGGTATCACTATCTTTTTTCTGCATGGAGTTGTAGCCAAGAACGACACCAACGATCAGAAGCAGACATAAAACTCTCATAATAAAACTCTGGTATTTCATGGGTTATGCTCCTTTTGCCTGATTTAATGCATTTCTAAATGCCTGAATAAATCCCTGGGAGGAATATGTGCATCCAGATACTGTATCCACACTGTCTGCGGACTGCTTTCCCATAACCTGTCCAAGAATTCCCTCCCAGGCTGTATCTGCATATTCTTCATCATCATAGGAAAAATAAGTTGCTCCCACAATCTGTCCTCCGGATATTGTTACGGTAACCTGTACACTGTCTGGTCCGTCATTGCCTTCTCCAATGCCAGTGTAGGTTCCATCTGTATATGCACCAGCAGGCACAGGCGTGGGTTCTGGCGTAGCTGTCGGTTCCGGCGTCACAGAATTCTCCGGTGTATCCGTCGGTTCCGGTGCAGAAGTTGGCGCTGGCGTTTCAGTAGGCTCTGGTACAGCTGTAGGCTCCGGTGCAGTCGTTGGTTCCGGAACAGAAGTCGGCTTTGGCGTATTTGTGGGTTCTGGCTTCTCGGTGGAATCCGGCGCCTCAGTGGGCTCTGGCGTTACTGAAGGCTGTACCTCTGTATTTTTTGCCTGCTCCAATGCTATTTTGGACGCATCCAGAATTCCCATAGAAGAAAATGTTGCACCACTTACAGTGTCAATTCCTTCTGTACTCTGCTTTTCCAGTATTTTAGGCTGTATGGATCTCCATGCCTTATTGAAAAAGCTTCTGGTATCTGAGTTTGTATTGGTTACTTCCGTAATTTTTCCGTCTTTAATTGTCAGTGTTATGTTAACCTTTCCAGAATATCCCATTGCAGACCCTGTATAGGTACCATCTTTCAAAAGCTTTACAACCGGCTGTTCATCTGACGGATTATCCGGAGTCTTGGTAGGATGTGGAATCTCCGTTGGAATTGGTGTTACAGTTTCATCAGGTACAGCAGTCGGGGTTGGAGTTATATCTTCTTCCTTTGAGTCTGTAGTTCCTGATTGATCAGCCTTTGAAAGAGCCTGGGATAAAGCTCCGAGAATTCCATTGGAAGAAAATGTTGCACCACTTACAGTATCAATTTCAGAAGTACTCTGTCTGGAAATCACATTGGACTTGATTGTTTTCCATGCTTTATTAAAAAATTCAGGTGTGTCTGTATTTGTGTTGCTTATTTTTTTGATTTTTCCATTTTTTATTGTAACCTTTACCGTTACGGTTCCATCAAAGCCTTCTGCCTGTCCCTCATATACGCCATCTTTATAGCTGACAGAAGTATCTTTCTTCGGTTTCTTTGCAGGTTTTGGCGTTGGCGTTGGAGTTGGTGTGGCAGCCGGTGTGGCAGAATCACTGTTTCCTGCCTGTGAAAGGGCGTTCTGTACTGCCTGGATAATTCCGTTTGAGGAATAAGTTGCACCGCTGACTGCATCCACATTCGGGGACTGGCTTGATAAAACCTTACTTACAACGCCCTGTGCAGAGGCAAAATAAGAGCCTGTTTCTCCAGAGGCACTCAATATATCAACAGCTGTGATTTTCCCACCTGATACAGTTACCTGTACGGTAATCGTTCCTCCAAAGCCAGTACCGCTGCCCTGATAAGTTCCATCTTTATAGCCGCCTTCCGGAACTTCTGTAGTTGGTGTAGTGGTGGAGCCCTGACCTACCCCTGAAGATGCAGCCGTTTTTACTGGAAGGGTCTTTGAGCTTCCTTTTTTTATACCACTTTTGTTCTTTGAAATTTTGGAGGTTTTTTTCTTTGAAGATGATGATGTATTTTTGCCTGCTTTCAGCAGACTCTCCTCTTTTGCCTCGTCATCTGCTGCCTCATAGGAATAGGCTGTTTTCAGAAGCGATTCCAGATCCTGGGATTTTACAACCTCTCTGGTTTCAGCAGTCACTTCTTTTCCACTGCTGCCAGCCTGAGCACCTGCTGCAGCCACAGCAGCAATAACCACTGCTGCCGGAGCAAGTTTCACCAGATTCTTTTTTTCAAAAGGATTCTTATCACTGTCTCGTTTTTTCATGCTGTCTCCTGTTAAAATATGTAGCAAAATAAGTTTCTTTTTACAAGCAAAAGCAGGGGCTGTTAAAAACGGCCCCCGTTCCTTTGCCTTGTTTTTGCACAAGTATTATTTGTTATCGTAAAAGCTTTGTAATCATTATTTTACTTTTACTTTGAATTTCTTAGATACTCCATTACTTGTAACAGTGATGGTTGCAGTACCTTTCTTCTTACCTTTTACAACACCTTTTGCAGTAACAGTCGCTACTTTCTTGTTGCTGGACTTGTATGTTACTTTTCCGGATGGTGTTGCGGTTGCTTTGATTTTTACTGTTTTGCCTTTCTTGATTGTTGCAGAAGATTTTGCAAGCTTCAGAGAAGGTTTCTTAACCTGGATTACTACCTTCTTAGTGTAATTTCCAACCTTTACAGTAATGGTTGTCTTTCCCGCTTTTTTCGCTTTTACAACGCCTTTGGAGGAAACAGTCGCTACTTTCTTGTTGCTGGATGTAAATTTAACTTTTCCAGTTACATCATTTTTTACAACAGTAATGGTTGTAGAGGTTTTTCCTTTGGTGTAAATTGTGGAAGCTTTTGCAGTTGCTGTAATTCCTTTGGCCGGTGCTACAGTCGGTGCCGGAGTTGCAGTTGGCTGTGTAGGTGCTACAGTTGGCTGTGCAGGGGTCGGTGTTGCGGTCGGCTGCGCCGGGGCTGGTGTTGCAGTCGGCTGTGCCGGTGTTGCGGTTGGAGCCGGAGCTTTTACAAGCATGTTAAGAGCTTCTCTTAAATGTCCGATCTGCTCTTCTACGCCATAAGTTGTCTGATTCTTAATATTTGCAAGCATTTCCTCGCACTCTTCAAGCTCATTTGCAATGCTGTCTTTTGCAGCAGCCCAGCTCTCCGGAGTATAATCAGCCTCGTTCAGGGCTTTTGCTTCTGCGATAATGTTTTCCAGTGGTGTGGAATCTGCATCACCTGCAGGTTTTGCAATATTCTCAGCTGTTGCCTGGAATTTTACAACGTAATCCTGGTATCCAAGGGCATGAACAGTAAGGATCCAGTAACCAGTTCCGTCAGTTCCTTCCGGAAGCTTGCATCTTCCGGATTCTGTAAGGCCAAGCTGGATACCCATCATTTTATGCATCCAGTTATCAGCTGCAAATTTTGTTCCATAGTTTGCAAGTCTGTTTGTATAAGTGGAATCATTTCCATAATATGCCCACTCAACAGACTGCATATGTGCACCAAGATCGCCATAGTTTCCAGTCAGGTCAACTCTCAGGAACTCACCATAAGAACCATTTCCAGGTTTTACAGTTGCTGTAATTCCATCTGCCACTTTCAGCTCTGCATCTTTGATACCAGACTCAGTTCCGTTCTGTCTTGCTCCGATTACAAAGCTTCCGTCTTCAGCTTTTGTAACTTTTTTCAAACCATTTGTATTTGCAGTTACATTTGCAACGGCTTCATAGGATTTCAGTTCTTTCTCGCCATAACCGCCGATCAGCTGTCCGCCATTTTTTACAATTGCATGGCTTTCTGCAAAAGCAGCAAGGTCAGCTCTCTTAATCTCAACCGGTACATATTTCAGTCCAGTTACGGTATATCCGGTTACATTGTTCCGGTTAAATACTTCTGATGTTCCATCGGCATAATAAACTGTTTTTCCGTCTGCGCTCCAGTGAGAAACTGTTTTTCCATTAAGAACCGCGATTGCCTGGAAGCTTCCTCTGTGAAGGCCATGGTTTGCAGTTGCTCTTGTTACAGCATCAAATGCTCCAAGGTCTGACTCACCTCTTCTGTCTTTTTCTTCAGAAGAAGCTGTGGAGCCTGCATTGTATACATCCTCAGAAGACCAGTATTCAGCCCAGGTAAGACCTGCGTATACATATACGTTTTCGTTGTAAACAAATGAGAAATCTGCATATCCAGATGCACTTACGGTAACGGTATCTCCATCTTTTACTTCTGTTTTGGAGTAATCAAGAGATCCATCTTCCTGAACTACTTTTACAGAACCTCTTCCGCTTGCAGCATACTCTTTTTCACCAATTTTTACTTTTGAAACAGCCTTTGTATATGCAGCAAACTGCTCTGCAGTAATGTCTGCTGCAGCAACCAGCTTTCCCTCATACTCGTCGTATGAAGCCGGCATAACATCCGTTGTTGCTGTAAAAGTAGTGCTGATGGAAGCATATTTTCCATTGGCATCCGAAATTGTTAAAGTATGTGTTCCCGGTGTAAGATCTGCAACCTTTACGCCATCCTCTGTCGCTTCAGCTTTTACGCCATCAACAGCATACTCTTTGGAAAAATCTGCCGGAAGATCACCAGCAAATTCAACTTTAACAGCTGTATCAGTTGTTTTTAC
>OHWT01000258.1_pt1 | contig 11114 bp, 6 predicted proteins | sample 1579791 | NCBI WGS metagenome assembly OHWT01 (sample SAMEA3882512, study PRJEB24775) | human gut metagenome | biome: human-associated habitat; feature: intestine environment; material: feces | place: Netherlands | collected 2009/2010
CTCAACCGAACCATCGCAGCCAGCGTGAGCGACACGTGCATCTACACCATGCAGGACCTGCTCAACTTGGGCAACGAGGCGCGCATCAACACCCCTGCCACGCTGGGCGGCAACTGGACCTGGCGCATGCTCGACGGCGCCATCACCCGCGAGCTCGAGCACAAACTCACCGACTGGACCGAGACCTACTTCCGCATCCCGTCGGAAGCCGAAATCGAGCTTCCTCAATAGGAGCTACCGCGCCCGACCCCTCCCCACCGTGCGGACGCGCTTGCTTACCCGCGCGAGGCCACCCCAATCCCCTCGCGCGGGCTTCTTATGAATTGCAGACATGAAACAACCCATCACAGGAGAAAACATGCCCCAAATTAACCTCATGGAACTCGCCGAGCAGTCTTTTGGCACCTCGCTCGAGCAGCTCGACGACCGTCGCATTTACAAGCTGCTGGTCAAACTCGTGCAGGAGCGCTCCGCCGCCTGCCCGCTCAACAACGGCAAGAAAAAGCTCTATTACATTTCCGCCGAATTTTTGATCGGCAAGCTGCTCATCAACAACATGATCGACCTCGGCATCTACGACGAGGTTAAGGACCAGCTCACAGCCGCAGGCCACGACCTCAACAAGATCGAGGAATTCGAGGTCGAGCCGTCACTCGGCAACGGCGGCCTGGGCCGCTTGGCCGCATGCTTCCTGGATTCCATCGCCACGCTGGGCTTGACCGGCGATGGCGTGGGCCTCAACTATCACTACGGTCTGTTCCGTCAGCGCATCGTGGACGGCCAGCAGGTCGAGGTGCCGGACGAGTGGCTGACCTACGGCAACGCCTGGGAGATTCCGACCCAGCGCGATGCGGTGGAAGTCTGATTCGGCGGCCAGATGGTCGAAAACTGGGTGGGCGGCACGAATTACGTCACCCTCAAGAACACGGAAAACGTCATCGCCGTGCCGTATGATCTGCCGATCGTCGGCTATGACAGCGACGTGGTGGATCGCCTGCGCACGTGGAGCGCCGTGCTGCCGCAGAACTTCAACCTTGAAAAATTCTCCGCGGGCGATTACAACGGCTCCACGGAGGACAGCAACTCCATCGCGGCGCAGATTTCCAAGGTGCTCTATCCGGAGGACAACACCTATAACGGCAAGAAGCTGCGCCTGATGCAGGAATACTTCCTCGTCAGCGCGACGCTGCAATACGCGATCAAGGACTTCAAGCGCGTCTACGGCACGGACATGAGCCAGCTCCCGGAGAAGGTCGCTTTCCACATCAACGACACGCACCCGGCGATGGTCATCCCCGAGCTGATGCGCATCCTCGTGGACGAGGAGCGCCTGCCGTGGGAGGAGGCCGAGCGCATCACGCAGGCGACCGTGGCCTACACCAACCACACCATCATGGCCGAGGCGCTGGAGAAGTGGCCGGAGAACATGATGCGCGAGACGCTGCCGCGCATCTACTCCATCATGCAGGAGCTGAACCGCCGCCTGTGCCAGAAGCTGTTCGACGCTTTCCCCGGCCAGTGGGATCGCATCGGCCACATGGCGATTCTGGCTTACGATCAGGCGCACATGGCGAACATGTGCGTGGCGTATTCCCACGCGGTCAACGGCGTTTCCCAGCTCCACGGCGACATCCTCAAGCACACGACGTTTGCGGATTACTACGCCATCATGCCGGAGAAGTTCTACGCGATCACCAACGGCATTACGCCGCGCCGCTGGCTGATGCTGGCCAACCCGTCGCTCTCCGACCTGCTGGATGAATCCATCGGTCAGGGCTGGCGCAAGGATCTCAACGAGCTTGAAAAGCTGCTGCCGTTCGCGGACGATGCGGCCTTCGTCGAGAAGTTCGCCGCGGTCAAGAAGGCGAACAAGGAGCGCTTCAGCCGCTGGATTTACCGCCATCAGGGCCTTGAGCTCGACCCGACGATGATGTTCGACGTGCAGGTGAAGCGCCTGCACGAGTACAAGCGCCAGCTCCTCAACGCGCTGCACATCCTCGTGCTCTACAACCGCATCTGCGACGATCCGAATTACACGATGGCGCCGCGCACCTTTATCTTCGGCGCGAAGGCTGCGCCGGGCTACCGCCGCGCGAAGGAGATCATCCACTTCATTAACGTGCTCGCCGCGAAGGTCGCTTCTCACGAGCGCGCCAGCAAGATGATCCGAATTGTGTTCCTCCAGAATTACAACGTCTCCACCGCCGAGATGCTGATGCCGGCCAGCGAGGTCAGCGAGCAGCTCTCCACCGCCTCCAAGGAGGCCAGCGGCACCGGCAACATGAAGTTTATGATGAACGGCGCGGTGACCATCGGCACGCTGGACGGCGCGAACGTGGAAATCGCCGATCTGGTCGGAAATGACAACTGCTATATCTTCGGCATGCGTTCCAATGAGGTAGAGGCGCTCTACGCCGCCGGCACCTATCGTTCGCTGGATATCTACGAGACGAACGCCGAGCTGCGCCGCGCGCTGAACATGATGTTCGACGGCACCCTGACCCCTGAGAACCCGAAGATGTTCGAGGGGCTGTACCGCGCGCTGGTGTTCAGCGACAACGGCGGCATGGCCGACCCGTATCTGGTGCTCAAGGACTTCGGTTCTTACCAGCAGGCGCAGAGCCATCTGGGCGCGGATTACCTCGATCAGAAGAAGTGGACGCGCAAGGAGATCATCAACGTGGCCAAGAGCGGCGTGTTCTCCTCCGACCGCACGATCCGCGAATACAACGATCTGATCTGGCACCTCACCCCGCTGACCAAGAAGCGCTGACGTTCATACGCGCGCGAAAGCGCGTCAGCTCCCTTGAAAGAGGGACTTTGGACTGAATAAAGCGATTCTCCCCCCGAAAGGGGAGAATTGCCTTTTCCGCAAATGAAAGAATAGCTGAATTTCTTGGTTTTGCGATTTTGGTCAATGGATCTTTATGTCAACAAGCCGCAGCTCCCTCGAAAGAGGGGGCTTTTTTGATTTTCTGGGAAGAAAATGGAAGGAACATGCGTTTTTATGATAGACGATGATGCTGTGTCGGGTGTGCGACATTGCACATTTTGTGAGGAAAGGCGGATGAATCTATGAAACGCATCGGAATTCTCGGACTGCTTTTGATGAGCCTGATGTTCACTTGTTGTACGGCTTGGGCGGATGGCGGCAACGCCTATGCGGTCGTGCATAATCCTGACGCCGCAGACCGGCTGAATCTGCGCGCTGCGCCGAACAAGGAAGCGGAATCGCTGGGCAAGTATTACAACGGCGTTGGGGTTCAAATTCTTGAAGAGCTGAACAACGGATGGGTTCGCGTTCGAATCGGCAATCGCGGAGTTGCCGAAGGGTATATGATGAAGGCATATCTGCAATATGACAACACGCAGGCGGTTGCGGCCGCTATGCCGACATATACCTCCGCAAGCAGCGCGTGGGAGCTTTATCAAACCCGCGATGTAAACGGAGCGTATGAAATGCATGGCTATGGCGAAACGGTGACGCTTCTGGGCTTTACGTCGAAATGGTGGCACGTTCAGATTCGGGAATATACCGGGTTTGTACCGGCTGACGGCTCGGCGCTGGATCAGCAGACGGGCAATTACTACGACGGCTATGCGACGGCGCAGGTTCACAATCCGATTTCGACGGATCGACTGAATCTGCGCGCGGAAAAAACGGCGAACAGCGCGTCGCTCGGCAAATATTACAATGGATGCACGGTTGCAATCGTACAAAAAGGGAACGACGGATGGAGCCGGGTTCGAATCGGCAATCTTGAAGGATATATGAAAAATCAGTTCCTCGATTTTAACGCGCCCAAAGACCAGCAAACCGAACTGCTGCCCAAGGTGACGATTCAAAATCCCAATGGGCAGGGCGCCAATCTGCGAAGGCAGGCTTCGACCCGCGTTAACGCGGTGGCGCTGTATCCGAACGGAACGCAGGTTCGGGTGTTGGGCATAGCGGGGGAATGGTGCCATGTGCTGATTGACGGGGAGATCGGCTTTATGATGACCCAATATCTTGTGCCGCGACTCAGCTTTGAATCGACCAGATGAGAAGGCGCTCAACATGGCGGAGATCCAAGAGACGCTTGATTGACAAAAATTCGAAATATGGGGTTGACAAATCGTCTTGCATGATTTAAGATAGAGTCAGCACCAAGCAAGCGGGAGGAAAAACCCTTATGAATGTTGTTGTTGCGAACATGTACTATTTTAGCCTGTATTATCGCGAGAATACGGGCTGTTTGCAATGCAAAGCATAAGGCGATGTCCTCGGATTGCAGCGCGGCCCTTTCATAAAAGTGAAAGGGCCGCTTCTTTTATATCCGAAACAAAGCAACAAACTGTCAAAATAAAGAAGCGAAAAAAGGAGAAGCCGCCATGATTGTCATTTTAAGACCCGGCGCACAGAAAGCGCGCGTTGAAGCCCTGATGAGCCAGATCAAACAGCAGGGCGTGGATATCCATTACAGCCAAGGCGCGACGGAAACGATTCTCGGCCTTGTCGGCGATACGACGCACGTTGACGAGGATTGGCTGCGCGCCAGCGACATCGTCGAGGATGTGCGCCGCGTTTCCGAACCGTATAAGCTGGCGAACCGCCGCTTCCATCCCAAGGATACGCATGTGAACGTCTGCGGGCGCGCGATTGGCGAGGGGACGTTCACGGTAATTGCGGGCCCCTGCTCGGTGGAAAGCCGCGAACAGCTCGTTTCCATCGCGGAGGACGTCAAGCGGAGCGGCGCAACCTGTCTGCGGGGCGGCGCGTTCAAGCCGCGCACCTCGCCGTATTCCTTTCAGGGGCTGGAGAACGAAGGGCTCAAGCTGCTGCTGGAGGTCAAGAAGGAGACCGGCCTGCCGATTGTCACCGAAATTATGAGCGAAACGCAGATAGACGATTTCGCGGATGTGGACGTGATTCAGGTCGGCGCGCGGAACATGCAGAATTTCCGGCTGCTCAAGGCGCTGGGGCAGACGAACAAACCGATTCTGCTCAAGCGCGGGCTTTCCGCGACGATTGAGGAATGGCTGATGAGCGCGGAATACGTGCTGGCGGGCGGCAACCCGAACGTCATCCTCTGCGAACGGGGTATCCGCACGTTTGAAAAGATGATTCGCAACAATCTGGATATCTCCGCCGTGCCGCTCATTAAGCAGAAGTCGCATCTCCCGGTCATCATTGACCCGTCGCACGCGGCGGGCATCGCGTGGATGGTGCAGCCGCTCGCGCGGACGGCCATCGCGGCGGGCGCGGACGGCCTGATGATCGAGGTGCACAACAACCCCAAGGCCGCGCTCTGCGACGGCGCGCAGTCACTCGACCCGGCGCAGTTCGACGCGCTGATGACCGACGTGAAGCGCCGCGTCGCGTTTGAGGAAAAGACGCTGCTGTAACGCGCAAAAAAGAGCCGTATCGTTTTGCCCAAAATCAGGAGGGCGGCGATACGGCCATTTTCTTGTCTTCAAAGGGTCGTGAATTTGGGGAAACCTCACGCGCGGCTGTGTCCTGCGGGCGCGCGCCAAAACTGGGCGGTGGATAGGCCGTCCGGCCAATCAAACATCGCGTCGGCCTGTGCCCACGTTTCGCGGGAGACTTCGGCCTCGTGCTTCTCGGCGGAGAGCCTGCGCGCCAGGGTGACGAAGGGCACGAGAAAATCGAAATTGCGCTGCTGCTGCAGACAGGTGACGTGCGCCATGATTGGGCATGCCTCCGCAAAACCGCTGCGGATAAAAAGCGGCTTGAGTGCCGACGGGTCATACCGGGCGACGCAGGGCTCGAGCGTCACGCGGCCGGGGGAGTGGTAGAGCATGGCATACAGCGCCATGCCCGGTACGCCGTCATCCATGCAGCCGACGCTGCCCACCACATCGAGCGTCAGGTTCGGCAGGCGGTAGTGCATGGGGTTGTGGCCGTGGCCGCAGACGATGTGCGTACCCGGCTCGAAGGCCATGGCGTTTAGTCGTGGAAGCGCGAGCGTCGGGTTGTGGACGGGAAAGCGGTCGTCCCCCGGCATCGCGTGGCAGAGCGTGACGCCGGAGAGCGTCAGCTCCTTTTCAAAGGTGATTTCCTGCGGGGTGAGGCGGTCGGCGTTGAAGCGGAGCGATGCGAAATTCGCCCCGGCATACCCCGGTTCGCTGCGCATGACGGAGAGGATGTAGCCCTCGTGGTTGCCGTGCAGGCAGGTTACGCCCTCCGCACGGAGTAGGCGCAGGGTGTCGCACGGCGCGGGGCCGAGGTTGACCTGATCGCCCAGAGACACGATGCGGTCGGGCTTGTGCTTTCGGCGAATATCGGCGATGACGGCTTCTGCGGCCGGCAGATTGGCGTGAATATCGGCCATGAGCGCGATGGCTTCCATAGCGTCCTCCTGATAAAAAAGTGGAATAACCGGATTTTCTATGATATAATTCTGGATGAGAAAGAAAAAATCCTGCCGAATGTTTCACGTGAAACATTTTGGCGCGGCGATCTGCGGACGGCGCGGTATCGGCTGGGATGTTTCACGTGAAACAATTTTGGGGCGAAGAGAGGGTCGCTGGATGAAGATTTTGACCGCAAGGCCGCACAGGCTGCTCGCCGCGTGCGTGGATCGACTGGGCGAGGCGACGGCGCGGGGAGAAGGATGCATGTTTCTGGTGCCGTCGCAATACACCTTGCAGGCGGAGCTTGAGATCATGGAGCGGCTGCATGTCAGCGGTTCGTTTCTGATCGACGTGCTTTCGCCGAAACGGCTCCAATCGCGCGTCTTCGAACTGGCGGGTATGCCGAAGCAGACCCTTTTCGACGAGCGCGGCAAATGCATGGTGCTCAGCTCGATCATCGAGGCGCAGAAGGACGAGCTGAGCGTGTATCGCGGCGCGGCGCAGAACGGATCATCCGGCTTCACGGCGCGCGTGTCCAGCATGATCGCGTCGCTCAAACGCAGCGGCCTGTCGGCGGCCGATGTGGCGAGGAGCGCCGAAAGCATGGACACGGAAAGCCCCGCGCGGGCCAAGCTCGGCGATATTGCGCGGATCTACGCGGCCTACGAGCAGCGGATGGCGGGCGAATTGGCCGACGCGGAGGATATATCGCGGGAGATGTGCGCGCGGTTCGAGGCCTCCGGCGTGTTCAAGGGGCAGAATGTGTTCGTATACGGCTTTGACATGATTACGCCGACGTTTGCGGCGGAGCTGCTGAGCATTGCGCCGCTCTGCCGAACGCTGACGCTGGCCATTGAGACGGACGCGAACGCCGCGCCGGACGGACGGCTCTTTGCGCCGGTCAATTTCAGCTTGCAGCGGCTGGAAAGGCTGGCGAAGGAACGCGGAATCGCCGTGGAGCACGAGACGCTGGATGCGGAGCTGGACGCACCGTGGGATATCCGGCTCATGGAAAAGCGGCTGTACGCGCTGGGCACAGCGCCCTGCGTGGACGAGCCGACGGCAATTGAGCTGCTCGCGGCGAGCGGAAAGCGGCAGGAGGTGCATCTGGCGGCGGCGAGAATACGCCGTCTGGCGGCGATGGGGGAGGACGTTTCGCAAATGGCGGTCGTCTATCCCAAACAGAGCGGATACGGCGCGCTGCTGCAAAACATTCTGCCGATGTACGGCCTTGCGACATATGTGGCGGAAAAACGCAAGGCGGGCGCGCATCCGCTGAGCCGCTTTATCCTCAGCGCGCTGGCGGCGATTTCCGCCGGGTGGCGGCTGTCGGATATTCTGGAATGTGCGCAGAGCGGCTTCTTGGGCTTGGCGCAGGAGGCGCTGGATCGCTTCTGCGCGTATTGCGAAGGGGCGGATGTGCGCGGCGAGGCCATGCGCAAGCCGTTTCGCTATCCCAAGGGCGTGACGGAGGAGGCGCTCGGCGCGCTGGAAGAGAGCCGAAAGCAGGTGATGGAGCCGCTTTTGGCGCTCCAACGCGGCTTGCAGGCGGCAAAGACGGCGGACGACACCATCCAAGCCATCCTGACGCTGCTGGAAAGCGTTCATGCGTATGAAACGCTGGAAGACATGCGCGACGAGCTGAACGCCGCCGATCTCGCGGCGGAGGCGCAGGACTGCGCGCAGGTCTGGAACGCGATGATGACGACGCTCGACCAGCTTCATACACTGCTCGGCGGGCAGGCCGTTCCGGCGAAAATCGTGCTGGAGCTGCTTCAAAACGGTCTTTCCGCGCTCGAGCTGGCGGCGCTTCCGCCCGCGGACGGCGCGATCATCTGCGGCGAAATCGGCAACGTGCGCACGGCGCAGGTTCAGACGCTCTTCGCCATCGGGATGAACGATATGCCGGGGAGCAGCGACAACGGCCTGCTCACCGTCGGCGAACAGCTGGCGGCGCAGGAGGCCAGCGGCGCGTATCTGGGCATGACCCCGCAGGAGAGCGCCGCGCTCGGCCAGCTCGACGAGCTGAAGGCGCTGTCCGGGGCGAAGGAGCGGGTGATCGTCTCTTACGCCGTGGCGGATGAAACGGGGCGCGCGCTGCGCGAGGGCGCGGCGGTGCAGGCGCTTCGAAGGCTGTTCCCCAACATGCCGGTTTACGGCGGGCTGGCGCAGGAGGAGCGCGAGGCCATGCTCTGCGCGCGAACCCCGGCGCTTGAGGCACTGGCGGTCGAGCTTTCGGAGGTTGCGGACGGGCGGCGCGAGCTGGGCGGGGCGTATGCGGCGGCCGCGGCGGCGCTCTCTGCGGATGAAACGGGGAAGCAGGCGCTGCTCGGCGTGACGCGCGGGCTGGGCGATCCCCCGGCAAAGCGGATGACGGGCACGCTGGCGCGCGCACTGTACGGGCGGCCGGTCAGCAGCGTCTCCCGACTGGAGACGTTTGCCCAGTGCCCGTATCAGCATTTCGTCCGATACGGCCTTGCGCCGCAGCGGGAGCAGCAGCCGGGCGTGGACGCGGCCGAGCTGGGCACGCTGTACCACGAGGCCGCCGAGCGCTTCACCGAGGCCGTGACGGCGCGGCCGGAATTTCCAGAGGTGCCGCAGGCGGTCTGCGACAGGCTGATGGATGAAGCCGTTTCGCCGCTGATCGACGCCTGGCGGGAATCCCCGATGGGGGAGAGCAAGCGCGGCGAGGCGGTTGCGCGGCGGATTCGCCGAACGGCCAAAAGGACGGCGCGCAACATCCTCTCGCAATACGCGGACAGCAGCTTCCACCCGCTGCGGATGGAGTTTGTCTTTGGGCAGAACGGCCTGTCGCCGATTGTGCTTGAATTGAGCGACGGCACGTTTGTCTATCTGCAGGGGCGGATCGACCGCGTGGACGTGATGACGGGCGGCGGCCTGCGCGTGATTGATTACAAGAGCGGCGCTCGGAAGTTTGATCCGACGCTGGTTTACTGGGGCTTGCAGCTCCAGCTCCTGCTCTATCTGGCGGCGGCGCTGTCGCGCGTTCCCGGCTCGCATGCGGCGGGATTCTTCTATTGCCGAATCGCCGATCCGACGGTCAAGACCGAATCGCGTATCCGCGAGGAAGTGGAAAAGCAGATCGCCAAGAAGCTGTCGCTTCAGGGCATTTCGCTCAGCGACGTGGCCATTCTCCGCGCGCAGGGCGGCAGCGTCGCGTCGATGGTCACCAAGGACGGCAAGCCGAACGGCCGTTACGCCGCGTCGATGGTGGACGAGGCGGGGATGGAAAAGCTGCTGGATTTTGCAAAGCGCAAGGCAGCGGAGCTGGCGGGGGAAATCTATCGCGGCGAAATGGACGATTCGCCCGTTGAACGCGGTGCGTTTAACGCCTGCCAAAACTGCGAGTATTCGGCCATCTGCGCCTTTGACCCGATGCGAAAGCCGCGCAGGCGGTTGGCGGCTAAGAAATTGGACGACCTTCTGTAAGCACAGGAAACGGATAATCATTGAGCAAGAAGCCAATTCCGCACAAAATGTGCCCCTACGGGTAAGGTGTAACTTATTGCTTAGATGGAGAATAACCAGATCAAAGAGCTCCCTCTTTGAGGGAGCTGGCACGGCGTAGCCGTGACTGAAGGAGTCAGGTAGGTGCGTGCATTGCGCGCCCGTTATCGGAATTTGCGCAAAATTTTGGATTTGCTCATTTACTGAAATGGTATAAAAATACAGCCTCTCTGGATCGGAGAAGCTGTATTTTTTACACGTATTGTAGGTGCTGTTTTGATAGATAACTTTAGAAATTAGTTGTTGCGGTAGTAGTTGATTAAGCAGCCGTCCGCGATGATCTGGCGCTCGTCCTCGGTCAGCGCGCCGGTGGAGACGCTCGTCTTTTTAACGCTGCCGTCGGCCTTGACCACGTATGCGTCAAACGCCTGCCTGCCGGAGAGAATCGCCTCGCGAATGCCGGGCACGAACACCCAGTCGCCCAGCGCGTAATCCTCCGGCGTGGCGGTGAGCAGCGGCGCCATGCCCCAGTTGATGCAGTTGCTGCGATAGCGCTTGGTGGCGTATTCCATCGCGATGTTCGCGCATGCGCCGAGTACGCGCTGGCAGCTTGCGGCCTGCTCGCGGGCGGAACCGTCGCCCGGCTTGTTGGCGTAAATCGTCGAGCCGATGACCGTCGCGGCAGGGTTGCTGGCGACGCCCGCGCGGGTCAGCGCGGCATAAACGGCCTGCACATCCTCGGGCAGCGCCTCGCCCCGCTCGCGCGCCGTTTCAACGGCATGCACGGCCTTTGCGCGGCCGACATACGCCGGATCCTTGCGGGAGAGCGCAAATTCGGCCAGACGCAGCGGGTTGGAGCGATAGGAGGAGGTTTCACCGGAGGGGATCAGCTCGTCGGTGGTCGTCACCGGGTCGGTGATGTAGGAAACCACCTTCACCAGCAGATCGTCGGAGAGCGCGGGCTGCTCGGGCCAATCCTTGATGTTCGGCCCCATGCGAAGCTCGTGCTCCGGCTCGGCCTTGCCGTAGCCGTTGTAAACGCGCTTCTCGTACACGCTGCCGTCGAAGAAATACTGCGGATGCGAGTAGGCGACGTCCAGATCCGTCGCGGCGGTCAGGCGGCCGCCGTTGATCGCCGTCGCGGCGATGGAGCGCGCGTCCATGAGCGCCACGCCCGCCATCTGCCCCTCGCCGGGCTTGCTGCCCTCGCGGTTCGGGAAGTTTCGGGTCGTGTGGCGGATGGAAAACTCGCCGTTGGCCGGGGTGTCGCCCGCGCCGAAGCAGGGGCCGCA
>OHWT01000264.1_pt1 | contig 10937 bp, 8 predicted proteins | sample 1579791 | NCBI WGS metagenome assembly OHWT01 (sample SAMEA3882512, study PRJEB24775) | human gut metagenome | biome: human-associated habitat; feature: intestine environment; material: feces | place: Netherlands | collected 2009/2010
CCGCCATCGGCACCTGTCTGGGACGCGGCACGATCGTTTCCATCATGCTGGTTCTGTTTGTTCTGCCGCAGATCCTGATCCTGGGCGACACCATCATCGAGCGCACGAGCTTTGAGATGAAGGGCGTTGCCGGTATGGCCCGCACGGCCAGCGGCACAATGCACGTCAATGGCCGCGTGCGCGGCTACATCAACGGCGTCGTAGATGCTGAAATCAAGGGCGTGCTGCACGGCCAGTTCAGTGCGAACATCGCCACCGGCACCGAATTTACCGTTGACAAGCCCGACATGTACCTGTCGGAGAAGAACATCCACGAATCCGAGGTCGGTGCCCCCGAACCAGGCACACCCGATACGCCCGACACTGACACGAAGGGAGGCGACGCTGAATGAACCGCATTTCTGACCTGACGCGCCGCCTCTGGGCTGCGCTGCTGGCGCTCTGCCTTGTGCTGGCGCTGACCCTGCCCGTTTTTGCGGAAGGGGAGAGCGGGACCGCCGACACCGCCGAAAAGGAGACCTTCCACATCGGCACCGTCGATGATCTTTTGCAGCTGGTCGATTCCTGCCGCCTGGACAGCTGGAGCAAAAACCGCACCGTCTATCTGGACGCCGATCTGGAGCTGACCGGCAGCGGCTTTGCGGGCATCCCGTCCTTCAGCGGCGTATTTGAGGGGCAGGGCCACACGATCTCCGGCCTGAGCCTTGTAGATGACGGCTCGGTCATCGGCTTCTTCCGCTATGTGCAGCAGGGGGCCAACGTCCGCGACCTCGTCATCCGGGGCCGCTCGATGCCCACCGGCAGCCGCTCCACCGTGGGCGGCATTGCGGGCAGCAACGCCGGTACGCTGCACAACTGCCGCTTTGAGGGCGTGTCCTCCGGCGCGTCCGTTGTCGGCGGCATCGCGGGCACAAATCTGGCCGCCGGCGTCATCGAAAGCTGCACGACCACGGGCAGTGTCTACGGTGCGCACTTCATCGGCGGCATCGCCGGTGAAAATCACGGCATCATTGCCAACTGCACGAACACCTCCAGCGTCAACACGACGGTGGAGCAGAACGACATCGACCTTTCCTCGCTGACGCTGAACGACCTGATCGGCACCGAGAACGTCGCCGACATCACCGACATCGGCGGCATTGCGGGCCAGTCCGGCGGTGTCATCCGCGCCTGCATGAACCGCGGCACCGTGGGCTACCAGCACATGGGCTACAACGTCGGCGGCATCGCGGGCAGCCAGACCGGCTACATTGAGGGCTGCGTCAACTACGGCACTATCTACGCCCGCAAGGAGGGCGGCGGCATCGTCGGCCAGATGGAGCCGAGCAGCACGCTGGAATACACAAAGGACACGCTGCAGGAGCTTTCCGACGAGATGGGCACGCTGCAGACGCTGGTCAACCGCGCCTGCGATGACGCCAGCGCCGCCAGCAGCGAGCTTTCCAACCAGCTCGAAGCGCTGAAGAACAACGTGACCAGCTCCCGCAATGCCATTGAGAATCTGCTGAAGCAGGCCGAAAACGGCGTGTCCATCGGTTCCCAGACCGTCAAGACCGACTTGAGCCAGTTCAAGCAGGACCTCAAGAATACCAACCTGCCCGGCGCGGACGACGGAGACAATGCCGCGGACTCGGACACAGTCATCGACTACGGCGAAGCGACGCCTCCGTCTGACACCGACCCTGTCGATCCGAATTACACGCTGTCCCCCTCGGAGGAGCCCGCGCAGAGTGCCGACCTCTCCACGCCTGACGAAAGCAGTACGGCAGCGCAGGACACTGCCCCCGCACAGGAGCCCGCCGCGGCGCAGAGTGAGGAGACATCCCCCGCACAGGAGCCCACTGCAGAGGGCAGCGAGGCGGACCGCACCCCCCACGGGCAGCCCGGCCCCGAAGCCGTTGACGATTCCGCTGACAGCACCGTTGTCAGCGAGGACGACGGCACTGCCACAAAGCCGGACGAGCGCTATCCGATCGACCCGGACTATACGCACATCACCGAGGGTCTTGACGACCTGCCCGACACAAAGGATGTGCTCAATGACATTTCGGATGCATTGCCGGACTCCGTGGACGTCGAAATTCCAAAGGTCGAGCTGACGAACCGCGATGCCATCACGGCCAGCCGCAACGATCTGAGCAGCAGCCTGACCAGCATGGGCGACATCGTCAGCAGCCTGAACAACAACGCCAGCAGCAACAGCCAGGCGCTGATCAACGACGTGAAGGCAATCTCGAAGCAGATCAACAAGATCGGCCAGACGCTGTCCGGTGCCAGCGAGAATGTCAACCGGGATGCAGACGACATCGTGGACGATGTTTCCGATGACGACACCGATGACGACGTCGAGGCCAAGGTCACGAACTGCATCAACAGCGGCACGGTCAATGCCGACCTCAACGCCGGCGGCATTACCGGTGCAATGGCCCGCGAGAACGATCTGGACCCCGAGGACGACTACACCACCGCGGGCAGCGAGTCGCTGAACTTTACCTTCAAGACCCGCGTCGTCACCCGTGACTGCACAAACTACGGCACGGTCAGCGCCAAAAAGCAGAACGCGGGCGGCATCGTCGGCGACGCCGAGATGGGCTCTGTCATCGACTGCAGGGGCTTTGGCACCCTCGATGCCGAGGACGCCACCGGCGTCGGCGGCGTGGCCGGTATCAGCAAGTCCACGATCCGCGAGAGCTGCGCCAAGGGCCGCCTGTCCGGTGCAAAGCAGGTCGGCGGCATTGTCGGCAGCGGTGCCACCATCGAAAACTGCCGCGCCATGGTCATGATCGACAACGCTGCCGAACAGATCGGAGCGATTGCCGGTATCGTGGACGACCCGCTGGACGGCAGCGTGACCGGCAACACCTTCGTGGACGGGGGTGTCGCGGGCATCGACAGCGTCAGCTACCAGGGCATTGCCGAACCGCTGGCCTACGAGGATTTCGTCGCGCAGGAAAATCTGCCCGGCGATTTCGGCAGCATCTGTGTCCGCTTTGTGACCGACGAGGATTCGCTGGTCCAGGAATACCACATCCCGTACGGCAGCGACTTCCCGACGGATCAGCTGCCGCCGGTTCCCAACCACCAGGGCCAGTACGGCAACTGGGAGGATGTGGATCTGACCGGCATGACGTTTGACGCGACGATCCACGCCGAGTACAGCGACATAAACACGGTCCGCCAGAGCCAGGAAAAGCGCGGTGAACGCTCCCTTGTGCTGGTGGAGGGCAGCTTCGACACCACCGACGAGCTGATGCTCCATGAGGTGGACGACGCGCCCGAGACCCCCGGCACGCTGGTGGAGGCGTGGGGCCTGGAGCTGCCCGCCGACACCGGCCACACGCTGCGCTATATGCCGCCGGAGACGACGGAGAACACCGTGCTGTGGGTCAGGACCGACGCAGGCTGGCAGCAGGCCGACACAAGCGTGGACGGCAGCTATCTGACCTGCACCGCACCTGCGGGCACCACGGCGTTTGCCGCCGTGCAGATGCCCGCCAGCAAGGTGCCCCTGCTCGCGGCGGCTTGCGGCGCCGCAGCCGCACTGCTGCTGGTGATTTTGTTCATCGCCCGCAAGAAGAAAAAGAAGAAGGCCGCGGCAAAGAAAACCGCGTAAGGCCCTGCCGGGGCCGATGCTCGTCATCGACCCGCGCATACGGCAGATGCCTCACACAAAAAAACCGCTGCAGCACAGAAGCCTGTGCTGCAGCGGCTTTTTGTTTCAGCAGCTTTCTATAAACGCCTTAAAAATCTTTCGGCTGTCCTCATTCACGCGGAACGAAAATTCGGGGTGCCACTGCACAGCCCAGACGAACCTTTTATCCGGCAGGCATACGGCCTCCGTCAGTCCATCCTCCGAGACGGCCATAGCCGCCAGCCCCGGCGCAAGCGTTCACACCTCACTGTAAAAAATAAAACAGAGAAGTCCTGTGCGACCTCTCTGTCCGTTGTGCTGATTATACCGCAACGCGCGGCGGATTGCAAGCCCTTACATCGGCGGGTGGCTGCCCTTGAAGCGCTTATCCGTCGGCAGGGTCGTATATTTTTCGTACAGCTCCCGCAGCAGCACGGTACGGCGCACCATGCCGATGAACACATTGCGGTCATCCACCACCGGAACAAAGTTCTGTTCGATGGCTGCCTTTAAAAGCGTCGGCATGTCGGTGGTCACGGTAACGGCCTTGTAATCGCGGCGGCGGGGGAAGCTGGAAATCGGCACGTCCTCGCTGGCCTCAAGGTCCAGCCCGTGCAGATTTTTCATGCCCCAGAGGATGTCGCCCTCGGTGATGCTGCCGACATACTCGCCGTTGCGCTTCAGAACAGGGATGGTTGCGTAGCGCTGGTTGGACCATTTTTCCAGCGTCTGGCGCAGGGTGAAATCCTCGTAAATGTACAGGACGTCCTGCTTGGGTGTCAAAAAGAATAAAAGGTTCATGGTTTAAACCGAGCTCCTTTGGTAAGGTTGTCATACTTCTGTAAACAGTATATACTCTTGCGCCGTAAACTTTGTGAATGGAATGTTAAATCCACGCGCCAAAATAAATTTCTCCGAAATGCCCTGTTCAAGCGGGGAAAAATGGTGTATAATAGCTAAAGATTCATATAGTACAGCTGCGGGCTTAGCCGCAGCTAACCCTGAAAAGGAGGATCGCAGATGATCACCAAGGTCAATCCCTATGGACATATTTCGCTGACGAATGACTACTTCTCCGGCCTGGTGGAGCAGGCCGCCAAGCAGTGCTACGGCATTGCCGCCATGGGTCAGGCCCCGGCTGAAAGCGTTGTGCGCAGCGCCCTGCGCACCGGCAGCCTGCCGCCGAAGGGCGTCACCGTCACGCAGGAGGCCGGCAAGCTGGTCATCGCCCTGCATATCAAGGTCGGGTTCGGTCTGAACATCTCGACCATCACCCAAAGCATCACCCACCGCGTCAAGGACGAAGTTGAACTTGCCACCGGCTTAAAGGTCGCCCGCATCGATGTCTACGTGGACGACGTCATTGCCGACTAAAGACTGTTTTACCCAAAAAATATGAGGTGTAACGAAACCATGATTACTGGCCAGACCCTGCGCGACGCCATTCTTTCCGGCGCCAACAACATTGCCAACCAGCGCACCCGCGTGGATGAGCTGAACGTTTTCCCCGTTCCGGACGGTGATACCGGCACGAACATGAGCATGACCATCGGCGCCGCCCGCGCCGAGCTTGAGGCCATGCCCGACAGCTGCACCGTGGCCGAGGCCAGCAAGACCGCTGCCTCCGCCATGCTGCGCGGCGCCCGCGGCAACTCCGGCGTTATCACGAGCCTTTTGTTCCGCGGCTTCTCCAAGGCGCTGAAGGACAAGACCGAGGCATCCTCCGCTGACCTGGCTGCCGCCTTGCAGCAGGGCGTCGAGGCCGCCTACAAGGCCGTCATGAAGCCCACCGAGGGCACGATCCTGACCGTCTCCCGTCTGGCTGCCGAGAAGGCCGCCGAGTGCACCGAGCTGGATGTTCCTGCCATGTGGGACGCCACGCTGCAAGCCGGTCAGGCCGCGCTGGACGACACCCCGAACCTGCTGCCCGTGCTGAAAAAGGCCGGTGTCGTGGACGCCGGCGGCCAGGGCATCATGCTGATCTTTGAGGGCATGAAGCAGGTGTTCGACGGCGGCGAGATCATCGCCGGTGCCGAGGTCGCCGCCAAGCCCAAGGTATCCAGCGAAGCCGCAGGCAAGGGCGTTTTTGCCGACGACCTGATGAAGGTCGAGGACATCAAGAACGGCTACTGCACCCAGTTCCTGCTGCACAAGGATGCCGATGCCAGCGTTACCCGCCTGCGCGCCTTCCTTGAGTCCAACGGTGACTCCGTTGTTGTGATCGAGGACGACGACGTTGCCAACTGCCATGTCCACACCTCCGACCCCGGCATGATGCTGAGCGAGGCCATCAAGTACGGCTACCTGACCAACTTCAAGATCGAGAACATGCACGAGCAGTTCCTGGCCCGCCAGAAGCAGGCCAAGGGCCTGGAAAAGCAGGCCGAAGCCGAGGAAAAGGCTGCCGAGACCGGCGCAAAGGAAACTTTTGTTTACGCTGCAGTTGACCCGGACCGCGCCTATGGCTTTGTTGCCGTGGCGGCGGGCGATGGACTGAAATCCGTGTTTGAGGACCTGGGCGTGGATGCCGTTGTTTCCGGCGGCCAGACCATGAACCCGGCAACCGAGGATATTCTGGCTGCCATCCAGAGCGTGCCCGCCAAGACCGTTCTGGTGCTGCCCAACAATAAAAACATCATCATGGCTGCCGAGCAGGCAGAAAAGCTGGCTGACCGTAAGGTCTTGGTTCTGCCTACCCGTACCGTGCCCCAGGGCATGACCGCCATGCTGAACTTTGACCCCGACCTGAAGCCGGAGGAGAACGCCGTTGCCATGATGCAGGCGGCGGACCGCGTCAGCACGGGTCTGATCACCTATGCCGCCCGCGACAGCGAGTTTGACGGCAAGCCCATCAAGAAGGGCGAGATCATGGCGCTGGAGAACGGCAAAATCGTTGCCACCGGCACCGATCTGGTCAAGATGACCTATCGTCTGGCCCGCTCCATGAAGAAGAAGGACACCCAGTTCATCACGGTCATTTCCGGCTGCGACGTCAGCGACGAGGACGCCGAAAAGACGACCGATCTGGTGCGCGCCAAGTGCGGCGGCAGTGTCGAGGTCAGCCACATCAGCGGCGGCCAGCCCGTGTACTACTACATGATCTCTGTGGAGTAATTCGGACGTTATAACATCAAAAAGGCGAATTTGGGGATGTTCCGAGTTCGCCTTTTTTGGTACATGGCCGGACCGGGGACGGCTGCCTCCCGGGAACTCGTTCTTTCTTTTGCCAACAAAAGAAAGAACCAAAGAAAATTGCCGCTGTTTCGACGCAGCGGACCCGCGACCTAGGGGCTGCACGCCCCTAGGAACCCCAAAGCGGAGGTCGCAGAGGGCGCGGGCTAAACGAAAGCAGTATTACTTTTCGTTCTTAACGCCCGCGCCCTCTGCTCCGTTTTAAAACTCGGGTGTTCCCCCGAACCCCCGCAGGGGAAAAGGCCCCCTTGTCAAAGGGGGCTGTCACCGTTAGGTGACTGGGGGATTCCGACGGGCCTTGCCCGATCGCCCGTTACACCCGTAGACGGCCAGGAATCCCTCCGCCTCGCTTGCGCTCGGCACCTCCCTTTGACAAGGGAGGCATTTCCTTAACTTTCTTCTTTACATTCCCCGCAAAATACGCTACAATATAAATGTATATTTATAAAAACAAAGAGAAGGAGAGATCGCTTTGTTTACTATCATCAAACGGCGGGAGCTGAACCCCACCGTAACCGAACTTTGCATCCATGCGCCGCTCATTGCCAAGAAGGCAAAGGCCGGCCAGTTTATCATTGTCCGCGCAAAGGAGGACTCCGAGCGCATCCCCCTGACCATCGCCGGGTTTGACCGCGAAGCCGGCACCGTTTCTATCATTTTCCAGGTTGTCGGCGCAGGTACCATGCAGCTCAACTCTCTCAAAGAGGGCGAAGCCGTGCATGACTTTGTGGGACCCTTGGGCAAGGCCACCGAGATCGAGGGCCTGAAAAACGTCTGCGTCGTCGGCGGCGGCGTGGGCTGTGCCATTGCGCTGCCCATTGCCCAGGCACTGCACGAGCAGGGCACTAAGGTCACCGGCATTGTCGGTTTCCGCAACAAGGATCTGGTCATTCTGGAGGACGAGTTCCGCGCCTGCTGTGATGAGTTTATCATTATGACCGACGACGGCTCCTACGGCGAGAAGGGCGTTGTCACCGCACCGCTGGAGAAGAAGATCGTCGAGGGCGCAAACTTTGATGAGGTCATCACGATTGGACCGCTCATTATGATGAAATTTGTCGTCAAGACGACGAAGCCCCACAATGTCAAGACCGTTGTGTCGATGAACCCCATTATGGTCGACGGCACCGGTATGTGCGGCGGCTGCCGCCTGACCGTGGGCGGGCAGACCAAGTTTGCCTGCGTGGACGGTCCCGACTTTGACGGCTTTGAGGTCGATTTTGACGAGGCCATGCACCGCGGCACGATGTACAAGCCCTTTGAGGCACACGCCCGCGAGGCCGAGTGCAATTTGCTGAAGCAGGAGGTGCAGTAATTATGCCGAACATGGACCCGAAAAAGTGCCCCATGCCCAGCCAGGAGCCGAACGTCCGCAACAAAAACTTTAAAGAGGTCGCCCTTGGCTACACCGAGGAGATGGCCGTGAACGAGGCCAAGCGCTGCCTGCAGTGCAAGAACCACCCCTGCCGCAGCGGCTGCCCCGTTGAAATTGATATTCCCGGCTTCATCAAGCATGTGGCCGAGGGCGACTTTGAGGCCGCCTACAACGTGATTGCCCAGTCCAGCGCACTGCCCGCTGTCTGCGGACGTGTCTGCCCGCAGGAGCACCAGTGCGAGGGCAAGTGCGTCCGCGGCATCAAGGGCGAGGCCGTCGGCATTGGCCGTCTCGAGCGCTTTGTTGCCGACTGGTACCGCAACAACGTACATACCAAGCCCACCGCCCCCGCGCCCAACGGCCACAAGGTCGCTGTCATCGGCGCAGGCCCGTCCGGCCTGACCGTCGCAGGCGATCTGGCCAAGCTGGGCTACAAGGTCACCGTCTACGAAGCCCTGCACGTTGCGGGTGGCGTGTTGATGTACGGCATCCCCGAGTTCCGTCTGCCCAAGGACATCGTCCAGCACGAGGTCGAGGGCCTGAAGGAGCTGGGTGTGGACATCGAGACGAACATGGTCATCGGCAAGGTGCTGACCATCGACGAGCTGATGAACGACTACGGCTTTGAGGCCGTCTATGTCGCGTCCGGTGCCGGTCTGCCCCGCTTTATGGGCATCCCCGGCGAGAGCCTGAACGGCGTTTACTCCGCCAACGAGTACCTGACCCGCGTCAACCTGATGAAGGCGTACAAGGAGGATTCCCGCACGCCCATCATGAAGAGCAAGTCCGTTGCCGTTGTCGGCGGCGGCAACGTCGCCATGGACGCTGCCCGCTGCGCCAAGCGTCTGGGCGCGGAGAATGTCTACATCGTCTACCGCCGCGGCATGGCCGAGCTGCCTGCCCGTAAGGAAGAGGTGGAGCACGCCGAGGAAGAGGGCATCATCTTCAAGACCCTGTGCAACCCCGTGGAGATCCACGCCAACGACGAGGGCTTCGTCAAGTCCATCACCTGCATTGAGATGGAGCTGGGTGAGCCCGATGCTTCCGGCCGCCGCCGTCCCATTGAAAAGGAGGGCAGCGAGTTCGTTCTGAACGTTGATACGATGATCATGGCGTTGGGCACCAGCCCCAACCCGCTGATCCGCTCCACCACGCCGGGTCTGGACGCCGATAAGCACGGCTGCCTGATCACGAACGGCCCCGACGGCCTGACGAGCCGCCCGATGGTCTACGCCGGCGGCGACGCTGTCACCGGTGCTGCCACGGTTATTCTGGCCATGGGTGCCGGCAAAGAGGCTGCAAGAGCGATTGATGCGGCCATCAAGGCGAAGGAACAGTAAAAATTAAATTTCAGCCCCCGTGCCGCGAGGTGCGGGGGTGTTTTTGTTAAAAAGGCTTCCCCTCATCCGCCTGCGGGCGGGGCCGCAGACACCTTCCCCCAAGGGGGAAGGCACTCTTACCGAACAAAGGCATCAACCATGTATCATCCTTTCTTCCAATTCGTTCTTCCGCGCCTCGGGCAGGTGGCGCTGGATGCTTTGCTGTACCTGAACTTCTTGCAGCTGCCGCCCTTACAGCTGGTGGCCCGGTGGCCGGTGCTGTATTACGGACTGCCGCTTGTGCTGATGGGCGTGCTGGCGTATATCAGCCGCGACCCGCTCGGGCTGGGCATCGTGTTTGCCGGACATCTTGTGACATTCTACTGCATCGGTACCGCCATCGGGCTGGCGCTGCGGCGCATCGGCGGCACACCGCTGACTGTTTGGCATATTATCTGGCTGGACGGCATAACGCCGTGGCTGTTGACGGGCCTTATCATGTGGTGGGGGCGGCGGCGTGCGCTGCGGCTCTGTACGACAAAATACAGCCTGACAACGATGAAAAATCTGCCGAACGGCAGGCTGACCATCGTGCAGGTCAGTGATGTCCACCCGCGCGCCTGTGCGGCGATGGATCACACCCGCATCCCGGAGCTGAAAGCAAAAATCGAGGCGTGCCGTCCCGACCTGCTTGTGCTGACCGGCGATATTTTCGACGAGTTCACCGAGCCGGAGGAGCTGGACGCCTTCTGCAAGCTGTTTGGCGAGCTGGACGCGCCGCTGGGCAAGTATTACGTCCTTGGCAACCACGACCTGTTCCACCACTGGCGGGAGCCGAGCTTTGGCCGCGCGGATCTGGAGCGCGGGTTCGCCGCCGCGGGCGTGCGCATCCTGGAGGACACGTCCGTCCTGCTGCCCTGCGGTGTGCGCGTCGTGGGCCGCAAGGATTATCTGTACACGAACGGCAGCCGCTTCACGGCGGCACAGCTTATGCCCGGCGGCCCCGACGACCACTACACGGTCTGGCTCGACCATGAGCCGCGGGACTTTAAGAACGCCGCGGCGGCGGGGGCGGACCTGATTTTGAGCGGCCACACCCACGGCGGGCAGGTCTGGCCTGCGGGTGCGGTGGGCATGGTTGCCAAGAATGAGCGCAACTACGGCAGAAAGCACATTGCAGACCATTGCGATGCCATCGTCAGCGGTGGCACGGGCACCTGGGGCTACAAGTTCCGCACCCAGGGCCGCACGGAAATTGTCTGCGCGGAAATCACTACCGAAAGGGAAAACTGATTTATGAACGAACGCGAGCGCCTGAGCAGCCGCTTGGGCTTTATCATGCTGTCGGCGGGGTGCGCCATCGGCTGCGGCAACGTCTGGAAATTCCCCTGGATGTGCGGCCAGAACGGCGGCGGCAGCT
>OHWT01000266.1_pt1 | contig 10913 bp, 8 predicted proteins | sample 1579791 | NCBI WGS metagenome assembly OHWT01 (sample SAMEA3882512, study PRJEB24775) | human gut metagenome | biome: human-associated habitat; feature: intestine environment; material: feces | place: Netherlands | collected 2009/2010
CGTGGCTACACACCGGAGACAAAAGGATGCGACGATATCGATTATGCATTTATCCATGAACTTTCCGAAAAATGCCCTGCAAAGATCATTGCAGAGGGACATATCCATTACCCGGAACAGGCAAAAAAAGCGTTGGAAGCGGGAGCATTCGCTCTGGTAGTCGGAGGGGCAATCACAAGACCTGCGGAGATCACATCAAGATTTGTTTCGGCGATCCGAAAATAAGAGAGCAAATAGAACGTTGTTATAAGAAAACAGTGACGGTTGACTTTATGTAAACCAACCGTCACTGTTTTTCTATGCTGAAATTATATGGAAAAAGTTATGTTCATATGGATTACCGTTCACCGGTTGTGTCCAGACCCATCGCCCATTTTCCGTTGGTAAAATCCGGAATATCAACGACAGCACCGCCTCTGGCTACAGACATCTCGGACAGGGCTGTGATCGCCATCCAGGAAGCTGCATCGTAGACATCTACCGGCATCGGGCTGTCTTCGCGCAGGCAGCGGAAGAACTGTTCGAATTCCAGCCAGTCCATGCCGCCGTGGCTGCCCTGGACGCCTTCTTCGAGGAATTTTTTCCAGATCGGATGATCGTAGGTTTCGGCGTAGGTATCAGCGTTTCCGCTGCACTCTTTTCTCCAGTCAAAATCGTGATTGCGGTCTTCTTTGCGGTCGATGAAGACAGAATCGGTGGCTTCTTCGTACATGCCTTTGGTTCCGCGGACAGTGAAGTTACGGCTGTAGTATCTCGGCAGGGTGGTGTCGAGGGTCAGCTGGATGGTTTCTCCGTTGGCACAGCGGATCATTGTGGTGATGATATCACCCTGGGCAAAATGTGCCTGTTTCAGTCTTTCGTCATCGCTCTTATTCTGCATGATGAACTCATGGAGTCCTGCGGACTTGGAGGCGAAGGAAGAAAGGGTGAGCATCCGGTTTCCGTGGTTGATATTCAGGATTCTGGCGATCGGTCCCAGATCGTGAGTCGGATAGTTTTCGCAGTTTCTGGACAGATAATTTCTAAGGCGGTAATGTCTGTTCTCTTTTCCGAATGCGATTTCGTCTCTCAGATCATGCTGATATCCACCGACGCAGTGAACTATCTCACCGAGAACACCCTGTTCTACCATATTTAATACCATCAGTTCGCGGCGGCCGAAGCAGCAGTTCTCCAGGAACATGAACGGTGTTTTAGTTTTTTCATAAGCATCGACCAGTTTGTAGCAGTCTTCCAGAGAGTAAGCGCCACCGACTTCCATGGCTACGGCTTTTCCGGCATACATGGCAGCAAGGGCGATCTCTACATGAGATTCCCAGGCGGTTGCGATGATGATCGTATTTACCTCTTCATTTGCGATAATATCTTTATAATTGGTAGATACAAAAGGTGTCGGCTGTCCGGCAGCTTCCACTACTTTCGCTCCTTCCCGGGCGCGATCTTCATAAATATCGCAGACAGCGACAACCTGTTCTTTCTGAGCCAGAACGATATTTTCCAACAGATCTTTTCCACGGCATCCAAGGCCGATATATCCGATTTTAATATTTTCCATCAAAGTTTCTCCTTTATGTGCTTTTTTTAAATATTCTGAGATCTATTATACACGGATGCCGGAAATTGACAAGGAAAGTAGAATCTAAATCCTGTGAAAAATCGCTTGTGTATTGTGCAGAAAATTTCTATAATAAAAGAAGAATTGTCCGGAAAACAGCGGATATTTTGAGTGGTATGCAAGAACAAACATAATGTAAAGGAGATAATGAATTATGAAATTTACCAATGGTTACTGGATGCTTCGTGATGAGATGCGGGCAGCCTATGCAGTTGAGTATGGAAGCCACCGGGTATACGGACAGGAACTGACGATGTATCTGCCGTGTTCCCATATCGTAGACCGGGGAAGCTGTCTGAATATCCCGCTTCTGACGGTGACACTGTCCAGTCCGATGGACGGTGTGATCAAAGTGTCTGCGGTGCATCATGACGGAGCCGTATATAATGGACCTTTTGCAAAGATTTATACCGGCGATGCGCATGTGCGGATCGAGGAGAATGAGGGGCAGCTGATCTATCAGACGGGCTCTCTGAAAGCGGTGATCGATAAAGCACCGAATGGATACAAGATGGCATTTTATGAGGGAGATACTTTCCTCACAGAGTCGAGTTTCCGGAATCTTGCCTATATGCAGAATACAAAAACCGGGAAAAACTATATGCTGGAGCAGATGTTCCTTGATGTGGATGAATATGTCTACGGACTCGGGGAACGTTTCACGCCGTTCGTAAAAAACGGACAGGTAGTGGAGATGTGGAACGAGGATGGCGGAACTGCCAGTGAGATTGCCTATAAAAATATCCCGTTCTATGTGACAAATAAAGGCTATGGTATCCTGGTGGACAACGAGGGCGATGTGGCGTATGAGATCGCCAGTGAGAAGGTAGAACGGATTCAGTTTTCCGTAGAGGGGGAACATCTGGATTATTATGTGATCAGTGGAAAAACGCCGATGGGAACCGTAGAAAAATACACAGAACTGACCGGAAAACCGGCACTGCCGCCGGCATGGTCGTTCGGATTGTGGCTGACGACTTCTTTTACTACGAATTATGATGAGGCGACCACTTCCGGTTTTATTCAGGGCATGGCAGACCGGGAGATTCCGCTGCATGTGTTCCATTTTGACTGCTACTGGATGGATGCCTATGAGTGGTGTAACTTTGAATGGGATCCCGCGACATTCCCGGATCCGAAAGGCATGCTGAAACGGTATCATGATCGCGGGCTTCACATCTGTGTATGGATCAATCCGTATATCGGACAGAAATCCTGTCTGTTCAAAGAGGGAAAGGATCATGGTTATCTGGTTAAGAAAACAGACGGAAGCGTATGGCAGACGGATCTGTGGCAGCCTGGTATGGCACTGGTTGATTTTACAAATCCGGATGCTGTGGCATGGTATCAGGGAAAGTTAAAGACGCTGCTGGATATGGGCGTGGATTGCTTTAAAACTGATTTTGGTGAGAGAATCCCGGTGAAAGAAATCGAGTATTTTGACCATTCCGATCCGGTGAAAATGCATAATTACTATACTTATCTGTACAATCAGGCAGTTTTCGAATTACTGGAGCGTGAGAGAGGAACCGGCGAAGCTGTGCTGTTCGCGCGTTCTGCCACCGTCGGTGGTCAGCAGTTCCCGGCACACTGGGGCGGCGATTGTTCCGCAAGCTATGTCTCCATGGCAGAGACGCTTCGCGGAGGACTTTCCCTGTCTCTGGGCGGATTTGGTTTCTGGAGTCATGATATCAGTGGTTTCGAGAGCACCGCACCGGCGGATATCTACAAACGGTGGTGTCAGTTCGGCTTGCTGAGTTCCCACAGCCGTCTGCACGGTTCTTCTTCCTACCGCGTGCCGTGGCTGTTTGATGAGGAAGCCTGCGATATTCTGCGGGAATTTGTCAATCTGAAATGCCGTCTGATGCCGTATCTGTACGGACAGGCAGTGCGCTCCCACAAAGAAGGCCGTCCGGTGCTGCGTCCGATGTTCCTGGATTTCCCGGAGGATCGCGCGTGTGATACGTTGGATCGCCAGTATATGTTCGGTGATTCCCTGCTGGTGGCTCCGATCTTTAAGGAGAGCGGCGAGGTACAGTATTATCTGCCGGAGGGAACCTGGTATAACCTGATCACAGGAGCAGATGTGAGCGGAGGAAAATGGCAGAAAGAGACGCATGATTATCACAGTCTGCCACTGATGATCCGTCCAAATACAGTGCTTGCTTTGGGCAATAATGACCAGAAACCGGATTATGATTATGCGGATGGTGTTAGCCTTCTGGTATCCGCGTTTGATGAGGGAGCCGAAGCGAAAACTGAGATACCGGATCTGAAAGGAGAGACGGTGATTGCGAAACGTGTGGGAGATGAGATTCACCTGCATGTGGAAGGCGGAAACGGAAATTATACGGTGAAGAGCCTTTCGGGTTGCAAGGTAGTTGTGGAAGCGTAAGAATCTGCGGGGAAAAAGAAGAAATACCGAAGCATATCCGTAGAAATGTCAGAAAAGCCATAATGCGAAAATAAAATTGTAAAATTATATCACCACAAAGAAAAAGCATGCATACAGAAGCGAAAAATCCTGTATGCATGCTTTTTTGATGCATTGCATATTAAAAATTGATCTGGTGAATCAATTTGCTTACATAAGATGCGTAGAACACTGCTGGATATATCTGGATTCTGTGTTAGTCGTGGGAGATTGCAGTTGAAAAAGTCCTGTGTGCGGATCAGTTGCCGGCAGCCGTACCGCGCTCCGCCCAGCGAAACCACTTTTGTGGAAATTCAAAGACAAACAGGATGCCAAGCACGATTGCCACCGCGATCTTCAAAGTCTGGAATCCACGGTCGGAAGCTTTGGCCAGCTGATCCGTCACGACATAATAGGCAGTCCAGTAGATCCCTGCTCCCGGAACCAGCGGGAAGATGCCTGCAACGAGAAAGATCGTCACCGGACAGTGGCGCCGGACCGCACTGAGCCTGGAGAGAAAAACGACAAGAACCGTGGCAAAAAAGGTGGAACCGAAGAGCCCGCAGCCAGCTAGCAGTAACTTGTAGCAGATCCAGCCACAGCCACCGGCCAGACCACAGTTTACATAATATTCCTTTGGCACCTGGAAGAGCAGGGCGAAAGCGATCGTACCGACAAAAGCGGTAAGAAACTCGAAAATCAGATGTACGGACATAAAGATAACCTCCTGAGAGATAGATAAATATATTTGATTTACGCAAGCAATAAGTAAGCTTCGCAAAGCGTATGTTATCTTGTTTTATAAAATCCGCCGGGACGAAAGAAACCCATGCATTCATAGAAACCCATGAATCACGGCAGAATCGCACCGCCCACAAAATGGTGATACCCGATCATTACAAGACCGACGCCCATTGCGATACTGAACGTGACAAGCAGTGCGTCCAGCATGCGGACCGCACCGGCAATATAGTCTTGGTCGGCGATATCGCGGATGCCATTCGTAAACGCCACACCGGGAACCAGTGGGATGATGGAACCGATGATAATCTCACTCAGATGATGTCCAAGTTCTAACTGATAGATCAGGACGGCGATGAAAGTCACAAACATGCCACCGGATATATTCGTTGCGATTTTGGAAAGCTGTCCTTTCACCACACACAGCAGATAGACATACAGCAGCAGTCCGGCGATAAAAGCCACGATACAGTCTACCGGATCGCCGCCGAAGAGATAACAGAAGCATCCGCTGCCCACGCCGGAAGCAAGGATCTGGCAGAGATTCCGTTTGGCGGGCATCTGCTGGATATCCTGAAGCTTCTGATAGGCTTCCTCCGGTGTATAGAATCCGTGTTCAATCTCACGGGAGAGCTGGTTGACCGCAGTGACACGGTCAAGCCGGGTAGCACTCAACGGGATGTGGCGTACCCAGGCAAAGTTTTGATCCGAGTTGCTGTCAGCCGTGAGAAAGAAACCACTGCTTAAGACAAACGGATCACACGAGTCGATGCCGTAGGCATGGGCGATCCGGTTGATGGTTTCCTCTACACGGAAAATCTCCGCTCCGCTCGCCAGCAGGATATCCCCGGCAAGTGCCGCCACATTTAACGCCATACGGTTATGTTCTTTTTCTACAGTTTCCAAAATAAAATCCCCCATTGTACACAAAAGATGCGGATACAGAAATAGAAAGATTTCGGGATGTATTCGCGTATGGTATGACTCTAACACATTTTCGAAAGAAAACAAAGAAAAACCGATACATTTTCAGCAGAAAATCAGGAGACATTTCACCATGTGGATGAGGAAAAGCAGCCGGAATCGATGGAAACGTATGGAAACGGTGAGATTTTTTGCTCGTTTTGAAATAGGTCTTGACGGGGGGAAGGAATATCTGTAATATATTCAAGAAGTACGCCCATCTGGTTGAAAAAGTTGGTGGGTGAGAAATGGAAAATAGAAAAGAAGTAACCGGCGGATCGTGGGTTGACTGTGGGATGGCGGTTATGAAAAAGAGGATAAGTATATGAAGAAAGATTGGGAAAACGTGACACTGATGCCGGAGTTTGACGAGCAGGGTGTTGCCTGCTATCGGCTGGATGGCGGAGATTATCTGAATGAGTATTATGTGGTTTCGGAGGCGGAGACGAGAAAGCTTCTGAACACACCGGAGATTGTCGGGTATGAGGTTTATAACTGCCTGATTCCGTCGACTTCTCAGATGTTATATTATCTGAAAGAACAGAAGAAAGTGACAACAGCGAATATCTTATCGATTCTTCGCGGTGCGCTGAATTATCCGCTGGAGGAGAGCTGCTACCGGGAGCACATTCGTGTGCATGACATCAGTTTCTTATCCAGTGAGCGTGTATTTCAGGAGGAAGAGATTGCGGGACTGGAGATCAAATACAGTAAGCTGACGATGGTACCGGACAGCACGTTGATGATCGGAGATATCATTGCGAGTGGAGAGACGTTGATCCACTGTCTGCGTTATGTGACCGATTTTTACCGGAATCACGGAGCAAAACTTCGGAATATTATCATCTTTACGATTGGTGGAACGAAGGGTATCGAGATCCTGGAGGATCTGACCCGGGATATTCGGGAGTTCTGGCCGGAATTTGAAGGATTTATCACGGTATATTATGAAGGAATCTTCAGCACTTACCAGGACAAAGGTGTATCAGGAATCAATCTTCCAAATGTGGATTTTTACTGGAAGGGTGGTATCGTGGCTCCGGAATTCCGTCGGGAGACACTTTCCATGTGCAGCCCTCTGTTTGAAAAATGTATTATCTATGATGGCGGTGCGAGACGTTACGAGATTCATGAGCATGTAGAAGAAGTGCTGGAGTTCTGGAACGGGATCAAAGAACGCGCCGGTCAGATTGATTTTGGAACTTTACTGGAAGAAAAACTCGGTTATGAACTTCCGATCAGTTACGAAGACTGGATCCATGCAAACCATTATGAAAAGATCCGTCCTGCAGATACAAAATGGCTGTATCGCCAGGAACAGGGATATGTGGAGAGCATGAAGAACATTACATTAGAAGAACTGGCGCAGCAGCGGATCGATGAATTTACCGGTGCACTGCGTAAATATATTCTGTAATGGAATCAGCCGAAAGACAAATAAGGTTATGGAAACAAACTGAGACGGGAGAAAACAAATGAAAAAAGAGACAGAACAGAAAGTAGACATCGATTACGCGGATCGCGTCGTACCGGAGGAAGGAAAGAAGGGCTTTGTGACCATGTTTATGATCATGCTTGGATTTACCTTCTTCTCCGCAAGTATGTGGGCAGGTCAGCAGCTGGCAGCAGGACTGGATTTCTGGGGATTCTTAAAATCTCTGCTGTTTGGTGGGGCAATCCTTGGTCTGTATACCGGACTTCTTGGGTATGTCGGAGCGAAGACAGGTATGAGCATGGATCTGCTTGCGCAGAAAGCCTTTGGAGAGAAAGGTTCCTATCTATCCTCTGCAATGATCAGTTTTACACAGATCGGCTGGTTCGGTGTTGGTATCGCCATGTTTGCAATTCCGGTAGCAGGAGAATTATTCGGTGACAGTAAAGCCGCCATGTGGGCGCTTGTTATCGGAGCCGGTGTGTGTATGACAGCTTCCGCTTACTTTGGTATAGATTCTCTGACGGTGATCAGCTATATTGCAGTGCCGCTGGTAGCAGTACTCGGTACAGTGGCTATGGTCATGGCGATCCGTCAGGGCAACGGAACGATCGTGGATCAGTTCGCCGTATCCAGCGGTTCTCTCACAGTCTTTGGCGGTGCCGGCCTGGTTGTGGGATCTTTCGTATCCGGTGGAACTGCAACCCCGAACTTTACCCGATTTGCCAAAGACGCGAAGACAGGAACGATCGCAACGGTCGTGGCATTCTTTATCGGAAACTCCCTGATGTTTTTCTTCGGAGCAATTGCCTATATTTTCGTAGGTGGAAATGATATCTTCGAGGTTATGATCCGTCTGAATCTGTTCTACATGGCAGTTCTGGTACTTGGTCTGAACATCTGGACAACCAACGACAATGCCCTGTATACTGCAGGTCTTGGTCTGGCAAATATCTTTCATCAGAAGAAAAAACCGATGGTTCTGGTATCCGGTATCATCGGAACGGTGCTTTCTGTATGGCTGTATTATAACTTCACAAAATGGCTGAACATCCTGAACTGTACGCTGCCGCCGGTAGGTATCATTCTGGTACTTTCATACTTTATGAATAAGAAAGAGTATGAAGATCCGGATGCGAAACCTGCAGTGGTCAACTGGTTCGCTGTAGGCGGTGTGATCCTGGGAGCTGTTGTGGCAAATGTTGTAAAATTGGGAATTGCTTCCATTAATGGTATGGTGGTAGCAGCTGTATGCTATCTGATTGGTCAGGGAATTACCAAAAATAAATAAAAAACATAGAGAAAAATACAAAAAACCGTTATGTTGTACGAAAAACCGTAGGCATAACGGTTTTTTTGGTATACAATAGAGGGTAGAGTCTGCGAAAAGATAATATGGAGGGTTACATAATATGGAACAGGAAAAAATCAATCGATTGCAATGGATCCTTGATGATGCAGTGGCAAGGGGAGAGATCCCGGGCGCGATTCTGATGGTCAGAAAAGAAGGGAAGGAAACCGTGTATCTGGAAAGCGGTTATGCGGATATCGAGGCAAAAAAGCCGGTGTCGAGAGACAGTATTTACCGTCTCTATTCTATGTCCAAACCGATCACCGCAACTGCAGTGATGATTCTGGTGGAGCGGGGACTGATCGATCTGGCAGATCCGGTATGTAGATATCTTCCTGGATTTTGTAGACAAATGGTGGCAGCAGCAGACGGCCATGTGGAAAAGCCATGGCGGGATGTCACGATCCAGGATCTGGTGAATATGACCTCCGGTCTGGTCTATGACGGCAATCATCTGACCGGAAAACAGACAGAAGCCTTATTTGCCGAGGTGATTCAGGGACTTGATGAGGGAGAAGGAGGAGCTTATGGTACGGTGGAGATTGCAAACCGTCTCGGACAGATCCCGCTTGCCTTTCAGCCGGCGCGCTCCTGGTGCTATGGAACTTCCGCTGATGTGGCAGGTGCCCTTGTGGAAGTGGTTTCCGGTATGCGGTTCGGAGATTTTCTGGAAAAAGAGATCTTCACTCCACTGGAAATGGTGGATACAGGCTTCTGGGTACCGGAAGAGAAGCAGAGCCGGCTGGTGAAAACGTATGAGTGTAACGAAGGAAAGCCGTCGGTACTCTATACCGGTAATCATCTGGGCATCCGGAATGCGATGGATCGCCGCCCGGCATTCGAATCCGGTGGTGCAGGCCTGGTGTCTACGATTGATGATTATTCTCATTTTGCACAGATGTTGTTAAATGGCGGAAGTTATAAGGGAAAACAGATCCTCAGTCCGGCGATGGTACGCTTTATGACCGGTCATGTGCTGAGCGCAGAGCAGCAGGAAGTCTTTGAACGGGAAGGTATGGCATGGCTGGAAGGATTTTCTTATGGTAATTTCATGCGTGTGCTGGTGAACCCGGGCAGATCCACAACGCTGGGAAGCAAGGGAGAGTACGGCTGGGACGGATGGCTCGGCTGCTATTTTGCCAATGCGCCGCAAGATCAGATGACGATCCTTATGATGACACAGAAAAAAGATTCAGGAACTTTCCGGATGACGCGGTTGCTGAGAAATACGATTTATAATATGTAAAAAACATAATTTTGTGGAAGAATGAACAGTTACAAAACTATAAACAAATGGAGAAGATGTGATGAAAAAAAGAGAATCATTTAACACCCGGTGGGGATTTATCCTGGCGTGCATCGGTTCGGCGGTGGGCATGGGAAATATCTGGATGTTTCCTACCAGAGTATCGTTATATGGAGGCGGAGCATTTCTGATTCCGTACTTTATCTTTGTGGCGCTGATCGGATTTACCGGGGTGATCGGAGAGATGACATTCGGACGTGCAACAAGATCCGGTCCGATTGATGCGTTCGGAATTGCCTGTGAGAGAAAAGGAAAAAGAAAACCGGGAGAAGCACTGGGGCTGATCCCGGTGGTCGGCTCGCTGGCGATGGCGATCGGCTATACGGTCGTTATGGGATGGATCTTAAAATATACGGTCGGCGCATTCACCGGGGCGACACTGGCACCGGCTGATGTGGACGAATTCAGTGCCGCGTTCGGTTCGATGGCATCTGCGTTCGGCAATACAGGCTGGCAGGTTGTGATCCTGCTGGCAGCTATGGGGATCCTGATGTTCGGTGTCGGAGGCGGGATCGAGAAGGTCAATAAAGTGCTGATGCCGGTATTTTTCCTGCTGTTTGTGGGACTTGGTATCTATGTGGCATTTCAGCCGGGGGCCGTGGACGGATATCACTATATCTTCCGTGTGGACGGCAAGGCGCTTGGCGATCCGAAAACGTGGATTTTTGCTCTGGGACAGGCATTTTTCTCCCTTTCGGTGGCGGGAAACGGAACACTGATCTATGGATCCTATCTGTCGGATGAAGAAAATATTCCGGCTGCTGCGGGAAGAGTGGCATTCTTTGATACACTGGCTGCGCTGCTTGCATCCCTGGTCATCATCCCGGCGATGGCAACCACCGGAGCCAAGCTCGATCAGGGCGGTCCCGGACTGTTATTTATTTTCCTGCCAAATCTGATCAAAAATATGCCGGGAGGAAAGATCATTGTGATAATTTTCTTTGTTGCTGTATTATTCGCGGGGCTGACCTCCCTGATCAACCTGTACGAAGCACCGATCGCAACGGTGCAGGAAAAATTCCATCTGGAGAGAAAACCGGCATGTGCGGTGATCGCGGTGATCGGCTTGATAGTTTCCATCCTGATCCAGGG
>OHWT01000269.1_pt1 | contig 10850 bp, 10 predicted proteins | sample 1579791 | NCBI WGS metagenome assembly OHWT01 (sample SAMEA3882512, study PRJEB24775) | human gut metagenome | biome: human-associated habitat; feature: intestine environment; material: feces | place: Netherlands | collected 2009/2010
CCTCGTCACTGATACACATATCTACCGTATTTTCCACGGTATCGGTGATCATCTTACAGATTGCATCACGCATATTGTCTCCGTCGAGTACGCGACGTCTCTCTTTATAAATGATCTCTCTCTGTTCGTTGTTTACCTGGTCATACTCAAGCAGATTTTTACGGATACCGTAGTTATTACTTTCAATCTTCCTCTGTGCTTTCTCAATAGCGCTGGAAAGCATCTTATGCTCGATCTGTTCGTTTTCCGCAACACCGAGACTGCTGAATACGGACATCAGTTTTTCAGAACCGAACAGACGCATCAGATCATCTTCCAGTGAAATATAGAAGCGGGATTCTCCCGGATCTCCCTGACGACCGGAACGGCCACGCAACTGATTATCGATACGGCGGGACTCATGACGCTCCGTACCGATGATCTTCAGACCACCGGCTGCTCTCGCTTCCTCGTCCAGTTTGATATCGGTACCACGACCTGCCATATTGGTTGCGATGGTAACGGCACCGGCCTGACCAGCCTGTGCTACGATCTCAGCCTCAAGCTCATGGAACTTGGCATTCAATACATTGTGCGGAATCCCTTCTCTCTTCAGCATACGGCTGATGAGCTCAGAAGTCTCAATGGTAATAGTACCAACCAGTACAGGCTGCTGCTTCTCATGAGCTTCCTTTACAGACTGGACAACTGCATTGAATTTCTCTTTCTTTGTCATATATACGGCATCGTCTAAATCCTTACGCTGAACCGGCTTATTGGTCGGGATCTCAACAACGTCCATAGCATAGATATCACGGAACTCTTTCTCCTCAGTAAGGGCAGTACCGGTCATACCGCCTTTCTTATCGTATTTGTTAAAGAAGTTCTGGAAGGTGATGGTTGCAAGGGTTTTGCTCTCGCGTTTTACCTTAACATGCTCTTTTGCCTCGATTGCCTGGTGGAGACCATCCGAATAACGACGGCCCGGCATGATACGTCCGGTAAACTCATCAACAATCATAACCTCGTCATCTTTTACAACGTAATCCTGGTCACGGTGCATCAGATTATGAGCACGAAGTGCAAGGATGATATTGTGCTGGATCTCAAGGTTCTCCGGATCTGCAAGATTCTCAATACTGAAGAATTTCTCAACCTTCTTCACACCCTGCTCGGTAAGGTTGACAATCTTATCCTTCTCATTTACAACAAAGTCACCGGTCTCGATAACTTCCTCACCCATGATAGCTGCCATCTTGGTCATCTCATGGCTGGCTTCTCCACGCTCCAGCTGCTGTGCAAGGATATCGCAAACCTCATACAGCTTGGTGGACTTGCCGCTCTGACCGGAAATGATCAGAGGAGTACGAGCCTCATCGATTAAAATGGAGTCGACCTCGTCGATGATACAGTAGTGAAGGTCACGCTGTACCAGCTGCTCCTTGTAGATAACCATGTTATCACGAAGATAGTCAAATCCAAGTTCGTTATTTGTAACATAAGTAATATCACAGTTATATGCCTCGCGGCGTTCTTCCGGCTTCATGTCGTTCAGAACTACGCCTACAGTCAGCCCAAGGAATCTGTGAACCTGTCCCATCTCGTCGGCATCACGTTTCGCCAGGTAATCATTGACTGTGACAACGTGAACACCTTTGCCCTCCAGGGCATTCAGATAGGAAGGCAATGTAGCTACAAGGGTCTTACCTTCACCAGTTTTCATCTCGGCGATACGGCCCTGATGAAGTACGATTCCACCGATAAGCTGTACTTCGAAATGCTCCATTCCAAGTACTCGCTTGGCAGCCTCACGGACGGTAGCAAATGCCTCTGGTAAAAGATCATCCAGGGTAGCTCCCTCTTCCAGGCGTTTCTTAAACTCTCTTGTCTTACCACGAAGTTCTTCGTCGGTTAATTTCTGCATTTCGGGACGCAGATCCTCGATTTTCTTAACGAGAGGCATGATACGCTTAACCTCTCGCTGGCTGCGGGTTCCGAAAACTTTTGAAAACATGTTCATTTAGCTTTTATACTCCTGTCTATCTTTTTAGATGCTATATTGTGTAATATAACTGATTTCATTTCATTTAAAATTATTTATTTTGTTTAACATACCAGTCTATTTTAACACTTTTTGTCATGGAAAACAATAAATATTTGATGAACAAAATATGTCTCCCATATGATATATTAAAGTAAAATGAATTTATACCCCAAATCAGCCTCAAATTATTTTATGTTTTAGGAGAATTTTTATATGATTTATCTTTTTCAGGAACTGGACTTAATTTCAAACGAATTGCTTCACCAGATGATTTTCTCATTGCCTGTTGCACGCAGGGAATATGTTCAGCATTTTAAATTGCCGGAAGACCAGAAGCGTTCTGCCCTGGCCTGGCTGCTTTTGCGTTATGGACTTAAACAGGAATATGGTTTCCGGGAAATCCCGGATTTCCAGAAAACCTCTTCTGGGAAACCATTTTTCCGTGGGGAAAATATGCCGTTTTTTAATCTCAGCCACAGCGGAAATTTCGTAGGCTGTGCCTTGCATGACAGGGAAATTGGTCTGGATATCCAGAAGCTCACCGAGCCCCGGGAATCTCTTATCCGAAGAGTCTGCACTCAGGAGGAGCTTATTTTCCTAAAGTCCCCCCAGGATTTCTGCCGGATCTGGGCTATGAAGGAAAGCGCCGTCAAACTTACCGGAGAAGGGATCACCGGAAATTTCCGGGAGATTCTCACTCTACATCCGGATATGCACACCCATACCATCCCATTAGAAAATGGAACCGGATTTCTGGCCTACAGTATTTATGACGAAAGCAAGCTCCCTGTCCGCGTACTATCCGCCAGGGAGCTTGCTGAAGAATTACTTTAAAATTCAAACTTTTATCACTTTTTCATCAGGGAACGGATCATCCAGAAATCTGGCCACATGATACTGATCCGTTTCTGCCAGATGAAGCTGCAGCAGTGCCAGACCAATTCCAGCTGCTCCGTCAAAGCAAAAAAAACAAGGGCATGTGAAAAAACTTTCGTTTTTTCACACGCCCTTCCTATTCACCTGTTTTATTTTTCAAACGGATATATCTCTATTAATCCTCCGGCTCGATCAGTCCGTAGGTATTCCCCTTACGCTTGTAAACTACATTCACCTGATCAGTCTCTGCATTGCAGAATACGAAGAAATTATGTCCAAGAAGTTCCATCTGGACACATGCATCTTCTGGATACATAGGCTTGATATCGAATTTCTTGGTACGAATGATCTTAACCTCTTCGTCCTCTTCATAATCCTTGTCCAGATATGCTTTCTGGAAGTTGGCAGCTGACTGCTGCTTATCTACGATCTTGTTCTTGTATTTCCTGAGCTGACGTTCAATTACTTCCTCTACAAGGTCGATTGATACATACATATCGTTGCTGACCTGCTCGGAACGGATGATGTTGCCCTTAACCGGGATCGTCACCTCGATTTTCTGTCTTTCTTTTTCTACACTAAGAGTTACGACAACTTCAGTGTCAGGAGTGAAATACCTTTCCAGTTTACCGAGCTTATCCTCTACTGCTGTACGAAGCCCGTCTGTCACTGTGATGTTCTTTCCGCTGATAATGAATTTCATGCTTCCATCCCCTTTGCTGTTTGATGGGTATATTATAACACATTACTCTAAAAATTAACATCATTTTCTGAAAAAATTACGAATTTTTTCACATTTATAAATTACCTATCAATTTTTCAAATGGTATGGTGCCGCCGAACAGATCCAGGGCACTTCCTACCGTCACATCCACTTTTCCGCCTGCTGCCATTTTGAGGGTCTGGATATCCTCCATGCTGCCAACGCCGCCAGCGTAAGTGACTGGGTGCCCATTGTATTCACCAAGCAACTTCGCCAGGGAAACTTCTATACCTTTTGCCTTGCCCTCCACATCCACTGCATGGATGAGAAATTCATCGCAATAGGCACCCAGCTTTTCCATCAGTTCCAGAGTTACCTCCTCCTCTGTAAATTTCTGCCAGCGGTCTGTGACTACATAGTATGCATCCTCTTTTTTACGACAGCTGAGATCAAGGACAAGGTGTTCTTTTCCGACTGCATCTACCATCTTCTCCATATTTTTCCAGGAAATATGACCGTCGCGGAACACATAGGAGGTGACGATCACATGACTGGCTCCAGCAGCAAGATAATCTGCCGCATTGTCCGGGTTTACACCGCCTCCGATCTGAAGACCTCCTGGATAAGCACCAAGGGCCAGCATGGCCTGAGCTTTTGTAGCCTGGAAGTATTCAGAATCCGCACTGTTCAGAAGGATAATATGTCCTCCCTTCAGACCTTTTTCTTTATATAAGGAAGCATAAAAAGCTGCATCCTGCTCTGACACAAAATTCTCCTGTGCCTGGTTTCCCTCATCCTTCAGACTTCCTCCTACGATCTGCTTTACCTTTCCATTATGTATATCTATGCATGGACGAAATTTCATGATGATCCTCCTTTTCTTGCATTTGTAATTAAGTTGTAGCTATCCTGTATTTTACTCACAAATTTATTGAAATCATATCACAAAAAGGCGTTGAATGAAACACCTCTCTTCATTCAACACCTTTTCATTTTACCTCTATTTTTTTATTATCTTCCATTCGCTGCATTATCCACAGCATCTCCAACATCTTCTACAGCGTTGCCCACACCTTCACCAACATCACGGACACCATCAGCTACTCCATCACCTAATTCTTCCACACCTTCTCCGAGAGCACCGGAAACGGAATTGTTATTGTCTGTCACATTATCACCGGGAACATCTGCATCTCCGGCAGTGCCTGCATCATCTGGTACTGCGGTATCAGCAGTTCCAGCTCCGTCTGCACCATTATTTACGCTGTCGCCCGCGTCATCCACCATGTTTTCATCCTCTGCAGTTCCATTCTCCACGTTATCCTTATCAATGGCGTCCTCATTTGCATTATTTTGAACCTCATCCGCCGCATTGTTATTGTCATTTCCACAGGCTGTAAGCATACATAATGTAAATACCAGCAAAGTACCTATGAGCATTCGTTTCATTTTTTTCATCTCATCTGTCTCCTTTTCTTATTTTCAGCTGAAAACACGTTACTGTCCACTTTCGCGAAAATGACCGTTCCGCCTGGCGGAACTCAGCCTGTGAACAGTAAACATTGCTGTATGTTCCTAATATGTACAGATGAGAAAAAACTATTCTGGAAGAAATTTACATTTTAAAAATCCATCAATCCGGACATTTCCATTCTTCACTTATCACTGTTATTTCCGCACGATTCTGCCGCTTTTGGAATTTCTCCACACGTCATGGGCTACCGCAATCTCTCCGCCCACCAGCACATAATCAAATCCTGTACAATACTGGTTTGGATTCTGGAAATCTGCATGAACGCTTAACTGGTCCAGATGAAATACATTGATATCTGCGGGCATTCCTTTTTCCAGGGTACCCAGAGGGAGACCCAGCACCTGCGCCGGTTTTGCTGTCATCTTATACACAGCATCTTCTATGGAAAAAATCTTTTTATCACGCACATAAGCGGTAAGCAGCTTTGGAAAAGCCCCGTAAACTCTGGGATGATATTTGCCCCCTGCGGGATAGATCGCATCTGAGATCAGATTTGCCCGGCCATCTTTCAAAAAATACAGCATATCCTCCTCTGAGCCAATGGTATCCAGCATGGTAACCTGGCAACGCTCTTCCAGGAGAATGTCATACAGGGTATCATAAGGATCCTGTCCAAACTGCTCTGCGATCTTCGCAATAGACATTCCTGCATAGCTGCCGAATTTCTCCGTATGTAAAGTGCTGGCATAGATCATATCAAAACCAACCAGCTCTACAATGTTCTCAAAAATATCGGAAGGCTGCTTCAGCACCTTCGTAATCTCCTTCCTGCAAAACGGATCTGCCAGCCTTGCGCAGATTGCATCGGTACCGCCCTCCTGAAACTGTGGGGGAAGAAGATGTACCAGCTGGGTGGAACCAGTCAGATAGGGATACAGGTCAAAATCCACCTTCACGCCCCGCTCTGCCGCCTGTTCAAACAGCTTCAGGATTTTCACCGGAGTCCCGCCCCAGTTTTTCCGCCCGATACACTTCATATGGCTTACATGCAAGGGAATCTGCAGCTCTTCCGCCACGGAAATCACTTCCTACAGAGCCAGCAGGATTCCATCTCCTTCATTTCGGATATGGGTGGTAATGGGAATGTCCGTCCCCTTCAAGGGCTGCAGTGCTTCCACAAGCCCATCTCTGTCATATTCAAATTCCGGGGCATAGGCAATTCCAAGGCTGATTCCAAGCGCTCCTGCCGACAGAGCTTCCTCCACTGCCTTCCACACCTGATGTAATTCTTCCTTGGAAAGCTTCCCGGAAGCATAGCCTTTTACACTGGCGCGGATGGTTCCATTTCCTGCAAGCATTCCAGTGTTGACGCTGCGCTTTTCTTTTCCAAGAGCTGACATGTAGGCGGACATGGTTGACATAATTCTAAGAGCAGCTATCTCGATTTCTTTCTCCGAAATTCCGCAAGACTCCTCTTTCTTTTTTGAGAAAAGTACACCTTCGGTATCATCTGTATTTTCATCTTTTCCCCAACGAAAATCCCCAGTCACACTGCTGAGAAATCTGGCAATCTCTTTCCCAAATTTCTCCCCGGCCGGAGCCACCGAAAGCCCACAGTTTCCATTCACCACAGTAGTCAGTCCCTGCCGGTTCAAAAGCTCATCATCCCCGTTTCCAAAGGCCTGCCAGTCTCCGTGTCTGTGAATGTCAAGGAAGCCGGGGGTTATATAACCACCGGCCGCATTCAAAACACGCTCTTACGCTCTACAGTTATGCTTTATTCAGCGGTTTCCGCATCTTCTGCTGCAGCTGCTTCTTCTCCCTCGCCGGAAGCATCGATCCATTTTGTCCAGAGTGTATCATAAGTGCCGTCTGCATAATACTCGTCAATACATTCATTGATAAATGCAAGCAGATCATCTTTTCCCTTCTGTACGGCGATGGCGTTCTCTGCATGGGTAAATGGATCACACACGATTTTAGCACCTTCGTATTCCTTGGAAAGGATCTTCTAGTTCAAAAGGTCGTTTACCACAACATCCACACGGCCTGCCAGAAGGTCTGATACACATCCTACCGTATCCTTGTACTGAACAATTTCATAAGAAACATCCGGATTCTCATCCAGGAAGCTCTGCGCTACGTTATAAGAAGTTGCGCCCTCTTTTACTGCAACCTTCAGACCATCGCAGTTATGCTATCCCGATTTCCAGCTTTACTAACGCAAAAAGGACCGCCCTGTGGCAGCCCTTTCTGCATGGCAGAAATGCGATATTGCATTTCTCTCTTATGAAGTTTCGGTACGTTATGGAAACAAGTGCAAAAATGCTTTATCAGCAAATACTCTGACCTGCCATACCATAAACGCAAAAAACGGAGCAAACTCTCTAAGTAGTTTGCTCCGTTGCAACTTATGATGGAATTATAGCAAACACATTGCTATCTGTAAATCCATAAATTCAACAATTATTTTGTATGCATTTTACAATTTTTGTATATTTCTGTTAACCTTCGATCACGTTGCTCATATCATATCTTCCAGCTGGTTTTCCGGCAAGATATTTCGCTGCTTCTACAGCACCCTTGCCAAATACAGCCTTAGAATATGCTGTGTGCTTAAATTCGATCACTTCATCCGGTCCGGCAAAAATCACTTCATGCTCGCCAACAATAGAGCCTCCGCGAACTGCGGAAATACCGATCTCCTTAGCGTCACGTTTCTCTCTTCTCTGGCTGCGGTCATATACGTAATGATACTGGTTGTCCATTGCCTCGTTCAGACTATCTGCAAGGGCAAGAGCTGTTCCGCTTGGTGCATCCACTTTCAGGTTATGGTGCTTCTCTACAATCTCCATGTCAAAACCAGCTGCTGCCAAAACCTTAGCTGCATCCTGAACCAGTTTCAAAAGAGTATTGATTCCAAGGGACATGTTGGCAGATTTCAGAACGGCGATCTTTTTTGCACTCTCTTCTACTCTTGCAAGCTGCTCTTCACTTAAACCTGTGGTGCAAAGAACTACCGGCATATTTTTCTTCTCGCAGTAGTCCATCAGCTTATCAAAAGCCTTCGGGGAGGAAAAATCGATAACAGCATCTGCTTCCACCTGGCAATCGTCAATGTTTGTGAATACCGGATAGCTGTTTTTCCCCTGGTCTGCAATGTCGATTCCTGCTACGATCTGGGCATTTGCATCCTTCTCAACAATATTGGAAATAACCTGTCCCATATGACCGTTACATCCGTGCATGATAATTTTAACCATTTTATTTTTTCCTTTCTTACTGTAAATTAACGAGCTTGTAAAAATTATTTCAACAATATACGCGCTCTGTTTTTCTCTGCTTACATATTACAAAGAAATCCCGTCAGCCGCTGTCAGACAATATGCTGCCGCACACCAGAGCTGACAGGCTCTGTCCGGGATTTCAACATTATTTATGCAAGCTTAATTCCGTAATCAGCAAGAGCTTTTTTCAGTCTCTCCTCGTTCTCCGGCTCCATCTCACAAAGAGGCATACGGGTCGGTCCCACTTTCCAGCCCATCAGGTTCAGGGCAGTCTTAACCGGAATCGGGTTTACCTCGCAGAACAGTGCATTGATAAGCGGAACAGCCTCAAGCTGAAGTCTGGCAGCACCAGCAAGGTCTCCCTCCATAAATTTCATAACCATGTCATGTGTATTCTTCGGAGCAACATTGGATAAAACAGAGATTACTCCAAGTCCGCCAAGGGAAAGGATCGGAAGTACCTGGTCATCATTTCCGGAATAAAGCTCGAGAGCTCCGTCAGCCATGGACATCATCTTGGCGATCTGGGAAAGATCTCCGCTTGCAGCCTTGATTCCCACAATGTTCTTCACATTCTTCGCAAGAGCAACTGCTGTAGCAGGCTGGATATTGCAGCCTGTACGACTTGGCACATTATACATAATGATCGGAGTTTCCGGTACAGAATTGGCAATCTCTGTATAATGACGGATAAGACCCTTCTGGCTTGCCTTGTTGTAATATGGAGTCACGATCAGAAGTGCATCAGCGCCATAAGAAGCAGCTTCCTGAGACATCATGACTGCAGTCTCTGTGCAATTAGAACCGGTACCTGCAATAACAGGAACTCTTCCAGCTACCTTGTCAATTGCAAATTTGATGGTCTGGAGATGTTCTCCGTGTGTCAATGTAGAAGACTCGCCTGTAGTGCCGCAGATAACGATTGCATCTGTGCTGTTCGCAATCTGATATTCCAGAAGTTCTTCCAGTTTCTCATAATTTACCTTTCCATCTTCATGCATCGGGGTTACAATTGCAACGGCTGCACCTTTGAAAATTGCCATATTATTTCCTCCTATTCATCCTTATCATGAGTTCTGCTCTCTTCCAAGAGTGGTAATGGTAGTCACACTGTCCACATAATCCAAAATGCCAGGGTCTACCCGATTTCCCGTAAGTATCAAATGCATAGATTCGTCCTTCTGTTTCAAAAGCCCGACAACCATATCAACAGTAGCAATATGCTTATCCAGAAGTCCCAGAATTTCATCCAGTACCAGGAAATCACATTCCTGTGTAGCAATCACTTTACGGGCAAAATTTAAACCATTGAGAATATTGCGCTCCTCTTCAACCTGCTCTTCCTCATTCAACTGGTCGTAACAGGTCTCCATCTTTTCGAAGCGGAAGATCTTGATATCCAGCTGATCCAGTTCTTCCAGAAAGTCCAGCTCACGCCGTTCATTTCCTTTCAGGAACTGAATGATGATCACACTTTTGCCCTGAGAAGATGCCCGCAGTGCCTGACCAATTGCCAGTGTGGTCTTACCTCTGCCATTTCCGCAATATACTTCTGTTATTTCTTTTTCCATACTGATTCCTCTTATTGTTAAAAATAATGTTACCGTCTGCCATAGATCAATAACATTCCTCGCAATGCCGTCTCCGCAAATGATACCGTTCATTATATTCCAGATATCGCGCTTTGCAAATAAGAACCGCAAACTGCGCCATTTTTAATATGCTTATATTACCGCAAAACCAGCAGAAATGCAAGCAGAAGAAACTTGGAGAAAAATCGGGCTGGTTGCCTTCCATAAAGTAACTTGCAGACCATGGCGTATTTCCCGCCACTGCAGTTGGTTTACACATACTCCAGCTTGCTCACCGATACCTCATAAGCGATTCTCTTCTGTGTCTCATTTTCCCCGATGCGCTTCATGTATTCCCTGCTTTGGATCCTGCCCCAGATCAGTACATGGCCGCCCACTTCAAAGGCTGAAGCATAACGGGCATTTCGTCCCCAGCAAATACACGGTATGTAATCTGATTTTCCATAAGGTCGGTTCACTGCAAGAAGCAGATCGGCAATCTCTCTTCCCAGCGGTGTTTTCCGGTAAACAGGCGGCTTACAGATATATCCGTCCAGGAAAATCTGGTTTACCGGTGCCAGAGAATCCTCTTCTTCCAGAAATTTTAATTCCCGTGCAAATGCGGAAAGCACCAGCCGGTTGTGTTTTTCTTCATGACGGTTATAGGATCGGAACTGTCCGTGGATCTCGATATATTCTCCCACATAATCCTGTGTGATATCGATCAGCCGCTCAGACACCATCACCGGGATCCTGTCCTCCGAATCGCTGAGACGTTTTACTAGGATATCCATCATGTAAAATCCTTCTCCAAAGACCTGATGGCTGAAAGTAAACCCCGTAGCGATCCGTCCCATAACGGATACCTGATTGTTTTCAATAATTTTATCTGCCATAATGTGGTTCTCCTTCCCTG
>OHWT01000273.1_pt1 | contig 10775 bp, 10 predicted proteins | sample 1579791 | NCBI WGS metagenome assembly OHWT01 (sample SAMEA3882512, study PRJEB24775) | human gut metagenome | biome: human-associated habitat; feature: intestine environment; material: feces | place: Netherlands | collected 2009/2010
TGCCAGACCTTCGGCGTTCCGCTTGCCTGCCTCCCGCACAGCGGGCGGCAAGCTCTGCGCCCTCGAGGAGGGAGCTCTTTGGTCAGGTTATTTCCATCTAAGCAATAAGTCGCGCGGGTGCACCCGCGCGACGATCAGAGGACGGAAGCCGTCTTCATGCGCGCCTCGCGCTCGGCGATATAGGCCTTAAAGCGCTCGAAGGTTGAATTGACGATCAGCTCCGGCGGGAAGTCGATCGAATCCAGCATCTCCAGCGCCTTGGGCACCTCGCCGACGTTGGCGCAGAAGTGCGCGTCGCTGTCCACGCAGACGCGAACGTCGTACTGCATGCAGAGCCGCGCGATTTTGCGGCAGTTGACGTCGCAGCCCGGCCGGGCGACGAAGGAGTTGTTGTTGATCTCGATCAGCCTGCCCCGCTCGGCGACGGCGCGAACCAGCCGCTCCGCGTCGATGGGGTAGGAGGGAATACCGGGGTGGCCGATCAGGTCGATGCAGGCGTGATCCATGGCGCGGATATACGCCTCGGTGTGCGCGTCCGCATCCAGCACGGGCATGACGTTTTTGTGCATGCTGGCGATGCCGAAACGGATGTGCTGGAACGCGCCGGGGAGGTATTCGTCCAGGTGGCCTTCGGTATCCCAGAGGTTAAACTCCATGCCGGGGTAAACCCGAATCCCGCCGATGACGTCCGGAAGCTGGGAAAACGACCACGGCGTCCAGATGGTGCCGGTGCCCTTCATGCAGAAGCCGTGGTCGGTCATGCACAGGGCTTTCATGCCCTTTTGAGCGGCGGCGGCGCAGTTTTCCTGAATCGTTGACCATGCGTGGCCAGACATGACGGTGTGCGTGTGCGCGTCCACCTCGATGCGCAGGTTTTTGAGCATAAGACATCCTCCTTGCTGAATTTGACGATGGGGCAATAAATGAGCAAATCCGGAATCTGCATACATTCCGATAACGGGCGCCTGCGTTTTGGATGCAGAATTTGCCATTTTGCTCAATTATTGTAAAAAACGGAAAAAATTTTAAGAAGTTTTACCGAACCGCTTGACAAATGGGGCGGAATCTTGTAATATGATGTCAACAAGATGTCATAAGACATTATATACCAAGCTATGACATCGCACAAGACGTTTGAAGGAAATTTATGAAGGAGGATTTCAACTATGAACCAGGATCAGATCAAGCAACTCAACGAGGCTGTGGAGGCTGTGAAGACCCGTAAGATCGAGAACGTGTACTTTGTGGCCTGCGGCGGCTCCAAGGCGATCTTCGACCCCGCTCAGTTCATCTTTGACCGCGAGACCACGCTCCCGTCCTTTGTCTTCAATGCGAATGAATTCATTCATCGCTGCCCGAAGGGCCTGGGCGAGAACAGCCTCGTGGTGACCTGCTCTCACTCCGGCAACACGCTGGAGACGACCCGCGCGACCCAGCTCGCCGGCGACAAGGGCGCGCTGACCATCAGCTTCTCCTACCGCGTGGATTCCCCGCTGTGGAAGGCGACCCAGCATCCGATTTCCTACGTCTGGGGCCCCGAGTCCGATCCGGGCGACAACAACAACGGCATGCTCTATCGCCTCGTGTTCTCCATCCTGAACGTGCTGCAGCCCAACGAAAAGTATGAGCGCGCCATCAAGGCCTGCGACAATCTGGGCAAGGTTTACGAGGCCAACAAGGCGAAGTTCGCCGAGAGCGCGAAGGCCTTCGGCAAGAAGTATAAGAACAACAAGCTCATCTACACCATGTCCTCCGGCCCCTGCTACGGCGTGGCGTATTCCTTCGCCATCTGCCTGCTGCAGGAGATGCAGTGGATCCACTCCGAGCCGATCCACTCCGGCGAGTTCTTCCATGGCCCGTTCGAAGTGACCGACACGGATGTTCCGTTCATCGTGCTCAAGAACTACGGCAAGGATTGCGACGAGAACGTCAAGAAGAACTGGATCACCGAGTACGGCGCGGATTACAAGCGTCCGCTGGTTGAGATCGACAGCGCCGTCGGCGCGTACAGCGATTCCATGAACGGCGAGACCCGCGTGCTGGATGTGCGCGCCGAGGCGTTCATCAAGCGCTTCTCCGAGCATGTGATTCCGATCGACTGCAACGAGTTCGATATGGAAGGCATCGACGAGGATCTGCGCAACTACTTTGCGGTGCTGGTGGCCGGCGTTGTCCTGCGCTCCTATGCGGACGAAATCGCCTACTACCGCGGACATCCGCTCTCCGTCCGCCGCTACATGTGGTGCATGGAGTACTAAGATCGAAGACATTCGATTTGCAGCGTGATACAGCCGGCAGCGCGTCGGCTGTATCACCGATTTCATAAAACGAGGAGGAAAAACCCATGAAAAAGCGTATTGCTCTGGCGCTGGCGATGGCGATCTGCCTGTCTCTGCTGTGCACCGTGGCGCTGGCCGATAAAGTGACCGTCAACTTCTTCCATCGTTGGCCGAACGAGCCGAAGAACAGCTACATCAACAGCCTGATCGACGAGTTCGAAGCCGCTAACCCGGATATCGACATCGTTGCGGACTGCGTTCTGAACGATTCCTACAAAGAGAAAATCCGCGTTCTGGTTTCTACGGACGCGCTGCCGGATGTGTTCTTCTCCTGGTCCGGCGTGTTCGGCGAGAACCTGACCCGTTCCGGCCGCGTGCTGGCGCTGGACGACGTGATGGCGCGCGACAGCGAGTGGTCCAGCCAGATCGTCGAAGGTCAGTGGGCTCCGTTCAACTACAACGGCAAGCAGTACGGCGCGCCGTGGTCCATGGACGGCAAGGCGTTCTTCTACAACGTGGACGTGTTCAACGAGCTGGGTATCGAAATCCCGACCACGCTGAACGAGCTGTATGCGGTCTGCGAAAAGCTGAAGGAAAACGGCTATGACGAGCCGATCTCCGCCGGTTTCTCCGCGCCGTGGGCGGTCTCTCACTATCTGGGCACCATCTGCCAGCGCGTTGTCGATCCGGAAGTCCTCGCGAAGGATTACACCGGCGGCGGCGACTTCAGCGATCCGGCGTACATCGAGGCGCTGAACATCTTCAAGAAGCTGGGCGAGTACATGACCTCCGATCCGTGCTCCGTCGATCACGAGTTTGCGCGTAATGCGTTCATCATGGGCGTTTCCCCGATGTGCTACATGCAGCTCGCCGAGATGAAGTACATGCGCGACGACGAAGAGCTCAACTATGCGTTCTTCAACTTCCCGGCCGTGGAAGACGGCAAGGGCGATCCGGGTCAGCTGACCGGCGCGCCGGAAGGCATGATGATCTCCGCGACCGCCAAGCCTGAGGTTCAGGAAGCGGCCATCAAGTTCATGGAGTTCGTCATCTCTAAGGAAGGCGGCCATCGCATGATCGCCGAGTGCGGCGAAATCTCCTGCGTCAAGGGCGCCTGGGACGAGACCAACTGCGACGAGAAGCAGCTCGAGGCGATTAACCTGATTCTGGCCGCGACCGAGCCGGCCGTCTGGCAGGATTGCGCGACCGAAGCGACCATCGCCAACGCCTTCATGAACGGCGGCCAGCTCCTGCTGACCGGCGACATGACCGCCGAAGACGTGATGGCTTCCGTGCAGACCGCTGCCGCTGCCCTCAAGTAATGTAACCAAGCCGGCGTCCGTGCTGTCGAGCCGGGCGCCGGTTCTTCTTTTCTCCCAACTGCCGTGAAAGCGGCGAAAGATCAACCATGCTGCGGTTGTCTTTCAAGAGAGGGGCGTATCCCTTGAAAGGCAACCCGGTGTAAGTGAACGCAAAGCGATATTCAATCAGGAGGTGACCGTTGTGCAACAGACTAGAAGCGCTGGCATGAACCGTGCTACGCCGTATCTCTACGTGATTCCGTGCATTCTGTTGCTGGGTATTTTCGTCTATATCCCGCTGGTGGCCAATTTCTTCTATTCCACGCAGACTTTCAGCGCGTTTTCGCCGACGAAAACATTCGTTGGGCTGACCAACTACAAGGAAATGCTGGCCGATCCCGTGATTCGCACCGCGATCGTCAACAACATCTGGTATTGCGTGATTTCGGTGATCTTTCAGGTGGGGCTGTCGCTGTGCATCGCGGCCGTGCTGGAAGATAAGCTGCTGCGCCACGTGAGCACGATGCTGCGCACGATGTATTTCCTGCCGGTTCTGATTTCCATGACCGTCGTTGCGCTGCTGTTCTCGTTCGTCTATCACCCGAAGATCGGCCTGATCAACGCGGGGCTGAAGATGATCGGCTTGGGCAATCTGGCGCACGCATGGACGGGCGCGACGGATACGGCGATTTTCTCCGCGATTGCCATGAGCCAGTGGCATTCCATGGGCTACACGATGATGCTGTTCATCGTCGCCATTCAGGGCATTCCGGAGGATCTCTACGAGGCGGCCGAGATCGACGGCGCGGGGCGTTTGTGTCGTTTCATCAACGTCACGCTGCCGCAGGTGAAGGAAATGACCTTCGTCATGTGCGTGACGACGGTCACCGGCGCGTTCCTGGTCTTCAACGACGTGTATATCCTCACCGGCGGCGGACCGGGCAACGCCTCCACCACGCTGGCCGTATACATGTACAAGAACGGTTTTGCGCTCGATAAGATGGGCTATGCTTCCACGATTGCGGTCGGTATGCTCATCATCTCCATGATTCTGGCGCTGATTCAGAATCGCGCGTTCGGTTCCGGAAAGGAGGATTGACGATGGAAAAGGCTGCGACCGCACCTCGCGAGATCAAGAGAAAGAGAAGCCGCCTGCCGGGCAACAAGATGACGCCGCTCATGGCCATCATCATTGTGCTTCTGTTCATCTACTTCCTGCTGGTTGCGTATCCGTTATTCTGGATGATCTGCAATTCCCTGAAAAGCTACAAGGAAATTTACAAAAACATTTGGGCGATGCCCAAAAGTCCGCTCTGGAATAACTATGCGCTCGCATGGCAGCGCGGTATTTCCAAGTACTTCCTCAATTCCGTGCTGGTGACGGGCTCCACGATTGTCGGCGCGATTCTGGTTTCCGCGCTGGCCTCCTATTCGCTGGCCCGCTTCCGCTTTAGGGGCAACCAGCTCATCTTCATCCTGTGCATGGGCGGTATGATGCTCTCGCCGCAGGTCACGCTGATTCCGCTGTATAAGATCATTCAGGCGCTGCATATCCACAACACGTATCTCGCCCTGATTATCCCGTATACGGCGTATCGAATCCCGCTGATCGTCATGCTGATTCGTTCGCACTTCCTGTCGATCCCCAAGGAGATCGAGGAATCGGCGATTCTGGACGGCTGCTCCAGCTTCAAAGTCTTTTACAACATCTTCCTGCCGATGAGCAAACCGATCCTCTTGACATGCACCATCCTGACGGCGTATTATGCATGGAACGAGTTCCTTTACGCCATCATCTTCATTGACAGCGACAAGTTCCGCACGATTCCGGCCGGTCTGATGAACCTGCGCGACGCGCTCCAGACCGATTGGGGCGTATTGCTAGCGGGCATGACGATTTCCGCCGCACCGCTGATTATCCTGTTCCTGCTGATGCAGAAGCAGTTTATCCGCGGCATGACGGCCGGCTCGGTCAAGGGCTAAGAGAACGAAACGGAGGAACACGACAATGGCTGGAAAAATGATCGCCGTCGGCGATAACGTTGTGGATTGCTATCTGGATGACCACGTGTATTATCCCGGCGGAAATGCGGTCAACGTTGCGGTGAACTGCCGCCGGGACGGCATTGAAGACGTCGCCTATATCGGCATGTTCGGCAACGACGGCAAGGCGGAGCACCTCAAATGGGCGCTCACGCAGGAAAACGTTCACTTTGAGCGCAGCCGCACGATGTACGCGCCCAGCGGTTCGCCGGGGGTTCGCCTCATTGACGGCGACCGCAAGTTTGTGGGCGGCCCGCGCAATACCGCGCAGCACGTCGCCCGCATCCGCCTGACCCCGGAGGATCTGGATTACATCGAGCAGTATGGCCTGTGCCACACGAGCTGCTTCTCCTCGATCGAGTACGAGCTGCCGGAGATGGCCAAGCGCTGTCAGGTTTCCTTCGATTTCTCCGAGCGCATCGACCCGGATTATCTGGCGCGCGTCTGCCCGTATGTGACGTATGCGTTCTTCTCCGGCTCGCACATGACGCAGGAGGAGATCGAGGCGCTGATGGATCGCTGCCACGCGCTCGGCACGAAGGTCGTGGGCGTGACGCTCGGCTCCAGAGGCTCGATCTTCTCGGAAGAGGGCAAGCGCTACCATCAGGGCATCGTGCCCGTCGAGGCCATCGACACGATGGGCGCGGGCGACAGCTTCATCGCCGGTTTCCTGACCCGCCGCATTTTGGGCGACGGCATGGAGGACGCGCTTCGCTTTGCGGCCACCGCGGCGGCCAACACCTGCAAATTCCACGGCGGCTTCGGCTATCCGCATCCGCTTGACTAAAGAAGGGAAAGCAAAAGGACATGAAGCCGCTGGATAACAACAATGCCGTCCCTCTGTATGAGCAGATGATGATGATGCTTCGCGAGCGACTGGATAACCATGTGCTCGACGCGGGAGAGAAGCTCCCGTCCGAAGCGGAGCTATGCAAAAGCTACGGGGTGAGCCGGATCACGGTGCGCCGCGCGATTGATGAACTCGTCGAAGAAGGCTATCTTGAAAAGAAACAGGGGAAGGGAACGTTTGTTACCCAGAAACGCGCGGCTGTTCCGGTCATGTCCATCAGCGAGAATGCGACCGTGGGCTTTTCCGGCCGATACGGGCAGGATAGCGGGCGGCTGCACAGCATCGTCATCAGCAAAAAGGAATACAAGGCGAACCGGAATGAGCAGAAAATGCTCAATCTCGAAGAGGGGGACGAGGTGCTCGTTCTGACGCGGCTTATGATTCTGGATGATAAGCCGTGGATGATCGACCGGGCGACCTATTCCGCCAAGCGCTATCCCGGTTTCCTTGAGCAGATCGAGGACGGCGTTTCCACCTACAGCGTCATGCGCGAGCAGTACGGCGTGCGCATGAGACGCGCGTATCGCGAAATCACGCTCGCCTATGCGACCAACGAGCAGGCCAAAATGCTGGGCTGCGCGCCGTCCGCCCCGCTGTTCAAGACGTTCAAGGTGGCCTATGACGAGCAGGGGCTTCCGGTGCACATGTCCTCGACGTACACGCAGGCGGATAACGTCGTGCTGACGGTCGAAAACGGAAACTACCGCAAAGAGCTGATTGAAAAATAGAGCGGATGACGGGGCGCTTTTCCCCGAAGACAGAGACAGAGCGGCTGAAGGGCTTTTGGAAACCCTTCGGCCGCTTTTTTGCGCGACAAAAAACGCTTCGCCCGCCGTTTCACCAGACCCCTTGTAAAAACCCGTAAAAAACAGTATAATATTAAATTAGGGAGCGTGTCTGCGGACGCGCACGAATCAAAAGAAGCGCGAGTCGCTTAGAAAGGTGGATGGCCATGCCCTGCACATATATCAGCTGCGTCGCGGAGCGCCACATGGGCCGGGAGAGCACGGGCACGCTGATTCAGGCAAAGTTGCCGGAGGAAGGGGAGGCTCTTCTATCGCGCTTCGGCGGGCAGGTGCAGACCATCTATCTCGACCCGCCGTTTAACACGGGCAAGCAGTTCGATATGAAGGCGCGCATCGGCGAAAAGGGCTATAAGACCGGCTCGCCCAGCCTCAGCCTGCCCGCTTACGACGACCGCTGGCCGGATCGCGCGGAATACCTGTCGATGATGAAGCAGACGCTGCTGCTCTCCCGCGAGCTGCTCAAGAAGGAGGGCACCCTCTTTCTGCATATCGACAGCCGGATGTATGCGCACCTGCGGCTGCTGATGGACGAGGTTTTCGGCGAAAGCAACTTCCTCAACGAGATCATCTGGAGTTACCAGACCGGCGGGCGCGCGCGCAGCTATTTTCCGCGCAAGCACGACGTGATTCTGTTCTACGCGCGGTCGCGGTCGTATTATTTCAATCTCAAGGCCGTGCCGGTCGCGCGGAACGAGTCGCGCAGCAACCACATGCGCCGCGCGGTGGATGAAAACGGGCGCAGCTATCGCTCGATCATGTCCGGCGGCAAGGAATACCGCTATTACGACGACGAACCGGCCTATCCCGGCGACGTCTGGGACGACATCAGCCACCTGCAGCAGAAAGACCCCCAGCGCACCGGCTATGAAACGCAGAAGCCGCTGAAGCTGCTGGAGCGCATCGTGAGCTGTTCCTCGCAGGAGGGCGACCTCATCTGCGACCTGTTTGCGGGCAGCGGCACGTCGGCCGTCGCGGCGGCGGGGCTGAACCGGCGTTTTTTGTGTGTCGATCAAAGCCCGCTGGCGATTGCGACGACGGGCAAGCGGCTGGCGCAGAGCACGGCGGGCAAGCCGCTGGATTTCACCTTCGACGTGGAAGCGCCCTGCGGCGCGGACGACTGCGCGGTGGAGGCCGAGGTCTTCCCGGCCATCAGCTCCTACACCGTGCGGCTGATCAGCTTTGAAAACGCGGCCACGCAGGCCATGGGCATCAACGGGCTGGACGCGGTGGATCAATGGAGCTGCGGCTTTGTGCAGGGCGATACCTACCGCCGGTATGCATCCAGCGTGCGGAGCGTGGCGACCCCGGCGCTCGCCGCGACGCTGGAAATGCCCGTCTGCGCGGGCGAACCGTGCATTATGATTGTGGATATCTGGGGCAGCCGACGGTTCTATCTGCCCAAGCGGAGATATTGACGCGCCTGCCGCGGCGCTTAGGCCAAGGGGCTCCCTCTGGGAGGGGGCGAGGGAGAAAAAGAAACGATGACGAACGGATATATGGTTTACCTGCTCAGGATTCTGGCGGCGCAGGGCGCGCTGGCTTCCGTCTACACCGACCCGGAAGACCCGGAGGGGTTCTCCGCGGGGTTTGTGGAGGCGGTGGATGGGCAGCATGTGCTCATGTGCGATTTGAGCCCGTGGGGACAGATTGACGGCTGGCGCGTGCGGCGCAATCAGGACGTCATTCAGGTGCTCGCCGGGGAGGAATACGAACAGCGGCTGGCGATGCTGCTCGCTTACCACAAGCAGCACCATCGCTGCTTCTTTACGGAAGCGCCCGCGGAGGACACCGATCTGCTGCTCAGTGTGCTGCTGGCCTGCAAGGAGCGCGGGGAGATCGTCTCCATCATCATGGGCGACGACATGATTACCGGCCGCGTGCTGGAGGCCAACGGACTGCGGCTCAAGCTGCGGCTGCTGGATTTCTTCGGCCGCGAGGCGGAGGAGGAAACCGTCACCCTGCGCGAAATCGAGATTCTGGAAATCGCCACGCAGGAGGAGCAGATGTACGCCGTGCTCGAAGAGATGGCGCGGCAGGAGATGACGCTGCTCTCGTCCCAGCCCACGGAGGACAAATGAAAATCACGATTCTGACCACTTTCCCGGAGATGTTCACCCCGCTGCACACGAGCATGCTCGGCCGCGCGGAAAAGGCGGGCATTTTGGAGATCCGCGAGGTGGATATCCGCGCGTATTCCAAAAACAAGCACCACAATACCGACGACGCGCCCTTCGGCGGCGGCGCGGGCATGGTGATGCTCGCCCAGCCGATTGTGGACGCGATTCGCGACGTGCAGGGCGGCAGAAAGGTGAAGCGCATCTATCTCTCCCCGCGCGGCGAAACGCTGACGCAGAAGAAGGCCGAGCAGCTCGCCAAGGAGGACGAGCTGATTTTGCTTTGCGGCCACTACGAGGGTGTGGATCAGCGCGCGCTGGATCTGTGCATCGACGAGGAGATTTCCATCGGCGATTACGTCCTGACCGGCGGCGAGCTGGGCGCGATGGTGCTGGTGGACTGCGTGGCGCGGCTCGTGCCGGGCGTGCTGGGCTGCGAGGAGAGCGCGCAGACGGAGAGCTTTTCCTCCGGCCTGCTCGAATACCCGCAGTACACCCGCCCGGACATGTGGGAGGGGCGCGAGGTGCCGCCCATTCTGCGCAGCGGCGTAGACCGCGAGATCGCCCGCTGGCGGCGGAAAAAGATGCTCGAGCGCACGATGGACAAGCGCCCGGAGCTTTTTGAAAAGTTCGTACCGCAGACCGACGAAGACAAGGCCCTGCTCGACGAGATCGACGCCGAGCGCCATCCGCGCCCCGTGCCGCCGAAGATCGACTGCCGCCGCGCGGAGGAAGCCGACCTGCCCACCATTCTCGGCATTGCGGACGAGGCAAAAGCGTTTCTCGCTTCGCAAGGGCTGGACCAGTGGCAGCACGGCTACCCAGCGGAGGAGGACTTCCGGCGGGACATCGAGCGCGGTGACGGCTGGCTCTTCACCGCGGACGGAAATCCGGCCGGTTATCTCTGCATCAGCCGCCGGAGCGAGGCGGCATACACCGCCATTGAGGGCGAATGGCTCTCGTGCGCGGGGCCGTATCTCACGATCCACCGCATCATGGTTTCGGACGCCTACCGCGGAAAAGGCATCGCCTCGGAAATGATCTCGCTCGCGGACGACTTTGCCCACGCCTACTGCTGCGCGGGCGTGCGCATCGACACCGCCCCCGGCAATGAGCCCATGCGCGCCATGCTGCGCAAAAACGGCTTTGATACCTGCGGCACGATCCGACTCGTCGGCGGCGTGGACGACGGCGCGCTGCGCATCGCGCTCGAAAAGCTGGTGGAACGATGAATCTGACCGACTACCGCGACATAACGGCGCTTTTGCAGCGCCACGGCTTCCGCTTTTCCAAATCCATGGGGCAGAACTTTCTGACCGCCGCGTGGGTGCCGCAGCAGATCGCCGCCGAAAGCGGCATCACGGCAGCCGACGGCGCGCTCG
>OHWT01000275.1_pt1 | contig 10754 bp, 9 predicted proteins | sample 1579791 | NCBI WGS metagenome assembly OHWT01 (sample SAMEA3882512, study PRJEB24775) | human gut metagenome | biome: human-associated habitat; feature: intestine environment; material: feces | place: Netherlands | collected 2009/2010
CCAGGGGGAGCCGTTCTAAACAAAAACCACCCGGCGCAAAACCGAGTGGCTATGTACAAACTTATTGCTCCTCCCGGCCCAATTTGTCGATCTGATCCTGCAAAAGCTGGGAGATCGGGCGGCGGGTGTTGCGCAGACGGTGGACCGGGGCGGCAGGGGCCGTGTGGTGCACGGGCTGTGCCTTGGCCTTGACGCGCAGACGCTCGGCGGGCTTTTCGGGAGACGGGGCGGCAGGCTTGGCGGCGGCAGCGGGGCGCGGCGGCACCGGTGCGGGAATATCCGTTTCCGGTGTGCCCTGCGCAAAGCTGCGCATATCGGTGCCCAGATCCTTCAGCTCGGCCTCGGTCTGGTCAAGCGCCTGATAGATGGCCTGCGTCAGGCCGTCTAAATCCAGCGTGGCGGCGCTCAGACGCTCCCGCACCAGCATGACGCCCGACGCAATGCTGCGGGCATTTTCCGCCATGCGGTTCTTCTGGGTCTCGGCCTGCTGCTTGAGCTCCCGCTCTGCGCTCTCGGCGTACAGGCGGGCATCGGCCAGGATCTTGCCGGCCTCGAGCTTGGCCTCCCGCACCAGATCGGATGTGGGGGCAGCCGGGGCGGCGGCAGTGTTCAGCGCACGCGCGGCGGTCAGCTGCTTTTGCAGCTCGTCCACCTGCTGCTGCAGATCGTGGCATTTCAACTGCCAGATGTTGGCGTTTTTCTGGGATTCCCGCTGGGTGGACTGGAAGGAGGCCGTCTTTTTCTTGATGGTCTCCAGCTGCTCGTCCGCCTCGCGGCGCTTGGCCTCGGCCGTGTCTGCACGCTGGGTCGCGGCAGCCAGCTCGGCCTTCAGGGCCTCCATGCGGCTGTCGGTGGTGCCCCGCTCGCTGCGCAGCTCGTCCAGCTTGGACTGCAGCTGCTGCAGCTGGCGGTTGTACTCCAGCTCGTGCTGCTGGGCCTCGTTGGCCAGTGCGTTCATGTAAGCCAGCACGTCATTTTTATCAAAGCCGAACAAGCTGGAACGAAAACCCTGTTCCTGAATGTTCATCGGTTCAGACGGCATGGCTTTTTACATCCTCTCGCAAAAAAATCATTAAGAACGCTTGTTCAGGATGCTGAGCAGGTCGTCAAAGTAATCGCCGTCATCCTCTTCCTCGGCAGGGGCTGCGGGCTGTGCGGCCACAGGCGTGTCCATGCCGGTGCTGAAGGACTGGGTGAAGATCGGGTTGGGCATGACGGGGCTGACCTGCGGCTGGACAGGCTGCACGGGCTGGACCGGAGCAGCAGCAGGCTGTGCGGCGGGCTGGGCAGAGGCCTGTGCGGCACGCTTGGCGTCAACATGGGCCTGAATGGGCTCGTCGACCTCGGGCGTGCTTTCGAAGCCTGTGGCAACGACGGTAATGCTCATCTCGTCGCTCAGGCGCTCGTCGAACGCAGTACCCCAGATGATGTTGGCATCGGGATGCGCGCTCTGGGTGATCATGCTGGCAGCGGTCTCGACATCCTCCAGGCCGATGTCGGGGCTGGAGGTGATGTTGATGATGACGCCGCGTGCACCGGCAATGCTGGTCTCCAGCAGCGGGCTGGAGATGGCAGCCTTGGCGGCGTTCTCGGCCTTGCCGGCGCCCTTGGCAACGCCGACGCCCATGTGGGCAAAGCCGGCGTCCTTCATGATGGAGCGGACGTCTGCGAAGTCGAGGTTGATGAAGGCAGGAATGTTGATCAGGCTGGAGATGCTCTCAACGCCCTGGCGCAGCACGTTGTCAGCGGCCTCGAAGGCGTTCATCAGGGTGATCTTTTCCTGGCTGATGAGCTTCAGCCGCTCGTTCGGGATCACGATCAGGCTGTCTACATGCATCATCAGGTTGGCAATACCCTGTTCGGCCATGCTCATCTTGCGCTTGCCCTCAAAGGCAAAGGGCTTGGTGACAATACCGACGGTCAGGATGCCCAGGTCATGGGCCGTTTCGGCCACGACCGGTGCAGCGCCAGTGCCGGTGCCGCCGCCCATGCCAGCGGTGATGAACACCATCTGGGCACCTTTCAGTGCATTGGCGATCTCATCCTTGCTTTCCTCCGCTGCACGCTGGCCGACCTCCGGGTCAGCACCAGCGCCGCGGCCCTTGGTCAGCTTTGCGCCAAGCTGAACCTTCTGGGTAGCCTTGGAGTTGACCAGTGCCTGCTGGTCGGTATTCATTGCTACAAATTCAACGCCATTCAGGCCAGCTTCAACCATGCGGTTCACAGCATTGCCGCCGCCGCCGCCAACACCGATAACCTTAATGTTGGTTACATTCTGCATCTCTTCATCGAGAACGAACGCCATAAGTGTATCCCCCTAAAGAATATAAAATTGCAAATGCAACAGGGCCGGATTTCCGCCAGCGGACACACTGACCCCCATAAAGGAAGCGCCGCCCCACACCCCAAACTTTGCTTACGCGCGTTGCGGTGCAGCCAGCTCTTCCTAAGATATCGCATATAACTGTTTATAAGAATAACAAATTCTGCAAATAATTTCAATACCCACACGCTAAAAAGCCAAAAAATAGATGTTTACATTTGTGGGTATCACAAAAAGCCCCGCAGGTTTTGCGGAGCTTTGGTGAATTATGACAATGTTTTTACAGTTTTTTCGTCTGTCTGCCAGCTTCTGTCCCGGTGCGGCCTGCCCGGCAGTCGGCCCCCAGGCGGCACAGATCCCCCGCCAGGTCGGCATAGCCGCGCCGGATATGTCCGGCATCCAGCACCCGCACGCAGCTCCCGTCCCCCACACCAAGGCCCGCCAGCACCAGTGCTGCCCCGCCCCGCAGGTCTGGTGCAGTCACAGTGGCACCATGCAGTTTTGCGCTGCCGCCAAGGTACAGCAGCCGTCCCTCGCTGCGGGCATCAGCCCCCAGGGCGGCAAAGCCCTGCGCACAGGCAAAGCGGTTTTGGAACAGGCCGTCATAAATGCGGGATGCTCCCTCCGCCCCCAGCAGCACCGCTGCAGCCAGCGGGGCAGTATCTGTGGCAAGGCCAGGGTAAGCAGCCGCTACAAGTTCCTGACCGCCGCGCAGCTTTGTATCCTGATCCCGCGTGATGCTAAACTCATTTTCCCCGCGGGCAACCTCGCAGCCGCTGCCCTGCAAAAAGTCCAGAAACGCCGCCAGCCACACCGGACTGCACTGCGTTACCGTCACCCGCCCGCCTGCAATGGCGGCGGCTGCCGCATAAGTCGCTGCGGCAATGCGGTCTGGCAGCACGGTATGCACACAGCCGTCCAACAGCTCGCCGCCGGTACCTCGGATGCAGACCACCGGCGTACCCGCCCCCGTGATCTTTGCCCCGCAGGCGTTCAAAAAAGCGGCGGTATCCGCAATTTCCGGCTCGCACGCCGCACCGCGCAGGGTGGTAACGCCCGCCGCACAGCAAGCCGCCAGCATCAGGGTCAGGGTTGCTCCCACGCTGGGCAGGCGCAGAGCAAAATCCGTACCACGCAAAACGCCGTGGCGGCGCAGCACCACGCACTCTGCCGCCGCGCACACCTGTGCCCCCATGGCCGTCAGCCCGGCCAGGTGGATATCAATGGGCCGCGGCCCCAGTCTGCACCCGCCGGGCAGCGGCAGCTCTGCCCAGCCCGCGCGGGTCAACAGCGGTGCCAGGTAAAACACCGACCCCCGCATAGCCCCCGCCAACGCCGTGGGCACCCGCCCGCTGATCTGCCGGGCTGGCTGGGTGACAAGGTCCTGCCCGGCCCAGGCCGCCCCACTGCCCACAGCCCGCAGCAGATCCAAACTGGTCTGCACATCCCGCAGCAGGGGCACCCGGCGCAGGGTGCAGGGCTGCGCACACAGCAGCGTTGCCGCCAAAAGGGGCAGCACGCTGTTTTTGGCCGCTGCCGGGCGGATGCTCCCCCGCAGCGGGTTCCCGCCTGTTACTTCGATATATTCCATTGCCGCACCGCCCCTCTTTGTTCCCACACCAAAGCGCCCTTTTCTATCATATGCCGCACCCGCACAAAACAGCTCTGTTCCACGGGTTTTACAGCAAAATCGGCTGCAGCTGCACCCCGCGCAGAGCGGCTTCCAGCGTATCCGGCAGCTGGGTAAAATCCGCTTTCAGGCTGCAGGGCTTTTTGTAGCTGTCGTCCTGGCCAAAGGGAATGAAATAATAATTTTTGCGCTGCAGCAGCGCCGCCAGCGCTCCCACGCTGCCGGAAAGCCCATCGTTGGTGGATACCCCGATCACCACCGGCCTGCCGCCGCGCAGCATGCTTTTGGCCGCCAGCGTGACCGGCGTTGCGCTGATGCCCGCCGCCAGCAGCGCCATCGTTGTGCCGGTACAGGGAGCAATGACAAGTGCCTGTGCCATATGCTTGGGGCCAAGAGGTTCCGCTTCCCGCAGATCCTCCAGCGGGCGGTGGCCGGTGGCTTCCTCCAGGCGCTGCTTCCAATCTGCCGCGCGGCCAAAGCGGGTATCCAGCGCCGACGCCGCATAGCTCAGCATCGGCAGTACTTCCCACCCGCAGGCGCGCAGGCGGATGATTTGCGGCAGAACCGTTTCAAATGTGCAAAAGCTGCCGCACAGGGCAAACACCACCGTGCGCGGCGGTTCCAGGCTGGAATTCATCAGCTCACTCCCCTTTCGCTGCGGGCCGTGGCGGCACGCTCCTGTAAAATCACTTCCACGGTATGCGCCACCAGCGCACCGGCGGTTTCGGGCGCACAGCGGGCGGGCAGGCTCAAGGCATGTTCCGCACGCAGGCCCAGTTCCCGCGCGGCGGCAAAATCCGTTCCGCCGGGGCGGCTGGCAAGGTCCAGGATCAGCGCCCCCCTGGGCAGGCAGCGCAGCTGGGCCGCCCCCAGCACTGGGGCCGGTATGGTGTTGATGACCGCATCAAAGTGCGGCAGAAGCTGTTCCAACGCGGTCAGTGGTGCGGCATGCAGCCCCGCGCAGCGCGCTGCGGCCCGCTGTTCCGGCGCGCGGGCGGCAATGGTCACCTGCCCGCCCAATGCCTGCAGCCGCCGGGCCACCGCCCGCCCAATGCGCCCATACCCCAACACTAGGAACTCACTTTCCCATATCGTGCGCTGGCGCAGCTGCATCAGCAGGGCCAGGCACCCTTCCGCAGTGGGTACTGCGTTCAGGCAGGCCAGCTCCGGCCGCAAAAAGTAATCCACCAACTCCACCCCGGCGGCCTGCGCCGCTTTGCGCACCGGTTCGCTGATGCGCCCGCCAAGGGCCAGCGCACCGGGGCGGGCGGCGCGCAGGATGCGGGCAAGGTCCGCCGCCTCGGCATCCATCGGCATAGGCAGCAGGATGTAATCCGCCTGCCCGGCCCCCTCTGCCCCCAGCACGGTATAGCCGCTGTTCTGCAGCGCCCGCGCCGCCGCCAGTTGGCGGGCATCCCTCCCAACCACACAAAAAGTCAAATTACATGCTGCCGCCATAATGCTTCCCCCCGGTGTTGTATCTGGCCGTTTGTTCCATGTTATGCCGGGGTGGGCGGCATGGTTCCGTCAGAACATCAAAAACGCCTGCCGCAAAAAAGTTCCCCCGCCTGCATCACAAAGAATACAGACAGGGGAATTTTTCTATTTATCGGTTATGCTCCACTTTAATAGCTGCGCAGGGCATCGCACTGACCGCGCAGGATACGCAGCGGCTCCACGGGGGTCTTGCCCACGCGCACTTCCACCACGGTAGCTTTGTCGGTGGTGCCAAGGGCATCGCCCTGGGCCACGATTGCACCTTTTTCTACCGTCAGCCTGCGCAGGCCATAGTAAATAGTCTTTACGCCCGCGCCGTGCTCGATCACCAGCGTATTGCCCACATTGGGCAATTTTTCCGCCAGCAGTACCTTGCCGCCCGCCGGGGCAATCAGGTCGCACCTGCCGGAAAGCACCACATTGATGCTGGTGCGGCCGGTACCGGTGTTGTTCTTGCGCTCGGTCTGGGTACGGTTGACATATTCGGTCAGGCCATACGGCAGGGTGACCTCCACCTTATCGCTGAACGGCGAAGCAAACCCAGTGTCCGCCCAGTAGATGGTATCCGATGCCGTATCCAGCAGGTCCAGCACTTCCTGCGGGGTATCATCCGCGCCGACATACGGTGTGACCAGCCTGGACTTGGAAGTATAATCCCGAAAAGATGCGGCGCTCTTGCTCACGTTCAGGGTAAGCTCCTGCACCTCGCCGTCCACGGTGACCTTGATGGTATAGCTGCCAGGCTCGGTTTCCAGCGGGACCGCCAGGTAAGCCACCCAGCCATCGCCGGTCGCGCTGGCACGGAAGCCGGTATCCGGCAGTTCTGCCATCAGGCTTGGCTTGGTATCCGTCTGCTGGCCCGTTACCTTTACGGCCACAACGCCACCCGGCGTAACAGCCTGGGTATTCAGCCGCACGGTAGCCTTAATCGTTACATCAAATGTGAACTCATAGGTCTGGTGGCCCGAAACTGTCGGTTCGCTCTGGTAACCCTCGCCGCTGCTGACCACCAGCTTGGCGGTGTAGCTGCCGGGCGTGGTAAAGCGGTAGGCGGCAAATTCCTGGGCGCTGCCGCTGAACACTTCCTGCTTGTTCTCGTCCTTAACGGTCACTTCGGCGCTGCAGTCCGCCGGGGTCACCCGCAGCGTCATGGTGCCGCCGCCAAAATCAGATTCCAGCGCTGTGGGAGTGCTGGAAAGTGTCTCGGCATAGGTACGCTTAAGGTGGTTGCCTGCCACCGGCACCTGCCAATGGTACGCCACGGGGTCCAGCTGCTGGCCCTCCACTGTTACCGTAACGGCAGGAATCATATCTGGCGTGGCTTTTTTGTACAGCCAGTATATGCCGCCTGCGGCGATCATACCCGCCAGCAGCACCACCAGCAGCAGCCAGCCGATCAGCAGCCGCACGGCGCGGCCCACTTTGCTGCCAGTCGATTCCGGCGTATCTGCCTCTTTCTCCGTCTGTTCTGCTTCGGCATCCTCGATCTGTTCAATCGAAACCTGGACCGTTCGGGTGATCTCCGCCTTGCGCCGCTCTGCTGCAGCGCGCTGTTCCGGGGTCAGTTCCGGTTCGTCATCCTCCGGCTCCGGCGGCTCCGTGGCCTGGGGCAGCTGCGCGGCTTTGGGTTCCTGCACCGCCTTTTCCGGCATTTCCGGCGCGGCAGCTGCTTCAGCCGGTTCGGCCACAGCGGCAGGTTCCGGCGTTTGCGGTTTTTCCGGCGCTTCCGGGGGTTCCGGCCGGGGCTCAGCATATTGCTGCGGTTTTGCTTCCGGCTTGGTGGCAGCCTTTTTGCGGCGGCGTTTGCCGCCTGCCTGCCCGCTGCGCGGCGCTTTGGGCTTGGCTGCCACCTGTTCCGGGGCGGCAGCTTCGGTCTGCTCGGCTTGTTCCGCCCGCGTTTTTGGTTCTTGCGGGGATTTTGTATTTTGGGGTTCGCTTTTTTGTTTTTGCGTGCCCGTTTTGCGGTGCGCAGTATTGCTATTGCTGGCATGGGGTTTGGCCATCCTGCCTCGCCCCGTGCCTGAAGCGGTTTTGCCCTGCGTGCGCTGCCCGCCCCTGGCTTTGGGCTTTGGCTGCTGCGCCGGCTCCATCGCAGTCTGTGTTACCTTCTCTTCGTCCATCGCTTTCTCCACCAACATTTGCGATTTATCGTTGCCCTAACTCTATTTTGTTACATTGTTTCGCGGTACAAAAGCCCGCTGCTGCCCGTCAGGGCGGCAGCAGGGTCAACGGACTTGCTGCCAATGCGCAGCTCCCAGATCAGGGTATGCTCCTCACTGGTGGCGCCCAGTTCTTCGCCGCGGGCAAGGCTCTGCCCACGCTGCACCTTTACGGCATCCAGCCCAAACAGATAGCTCTTAACCCCGCAGCCATGGTCAATCACCACAGTGCCGCCGGTCAGCGCCAGCGTTCCGGCGTACACCACAGTACCCGCCTGCGGTGCCGTAACGGCGGTACCCGCTGCGGCGTTATAATTGATGCCAGTTGCCCGGCCGGTAATGGTCCCATCGGTGCGCAGCCGCGCGCCGTAATCCGCCAGAATCGCACTGGGCACCGGCGAGGCAAAATTGCCCTGCCACAGCTTTTCGCTGCTGCCCTGTGTGTAAAGGGGCCAGATCGCATTTTTATATTCCGTTGCTGCGCCCGGTATGTCTGCCTCGGCGGCCACATCCACGGTTTTGGCCTCGCTCTGCATCACGTTCAGGGTCAGCTCCTGGGTCAGGCTGCCGCAGGTCACGGTCAGGGTATGGGGGCCGCCCTCGGCATTATAGGTTACCGGGATATAGCCCATATACCCACCGGTCACCGGGCGGAACCATACATCCCCCAGGTCGGTTTCCACGGTCGGCTCGCTGCCATCCAGAATGCCGGTAATGACCAGTGCCGCCACGCCGCCCTGGCTGACGCGTTCACTGCTGAGCACCGCCTTGGGCTGGATGTTCATGGTATAAGATGCACAGTACCGGTACCAGCCGGTGGCATCGCCGGGATCCGCTGTGTTGCGGTAAGCGGTCAGGGTCAGCTCATAGCTGCCATTTTTGGGGTAGGCATACATCGCAAAGGCAGCGGCATCCCCCTGCACCACAACACTGCCGGCCGAATCTTTCAGCGTAAGGGTCGTGCGCTGCGCCCAGTCCGGCAAAACCAGCTCCGGGGCAGCTTCCGTCATTTCGCCCAGCTTTTGCACCGTCAGGGTGCTGGGCTGTTCAAACGTGCGGTTCAGCACATTGCCCAGCACCGGCACACTCCAGTCATAGCCGATCGGTTCCAGTTCCGTATCGCCCAAAGTGGGGTGCTGCGTGGGAAGTTTGTCATCGCCCGTCATAGCGTACATGGCGTACCCGGCGCCGCCCAGCAGCACCGCCAGCATAACCACCACCATAACCAGCCACAGCAAGAGCTTTTTCATGGCGTTCCCTTTCCTTGGCACAGCAGAAAAATCGAAATTCAGTCTGATTTTATAGTCACTGCCGTCATTTTTCTTATTTTCAGCAGCGCCTTATGGTTTATCTGAGCCCTTTTTATCATTTAATAAGTATCACTACTGATTGCAAGAAACACGAACAGCCGGGCCGAAGCCCGGCCATTTTCACTTTTCTGCTGGCTGTTCCGGCTTATTCAGCATCGTCAGCAGCCTTTTCTTCGGCGGCTTCTGTCGGTTCATTGTCGATGGGCAGATATTCGTCGTCATCGTCATAATCGTCGCCGTCATCGCTGTACAGCAGGCGCTCGTATTCGTCCAGTTCCTTTTCGCGGCGGCGCAGGTAGAGCGCAGCGGCAGTCAGGGCACCGGCAGCAGCAAACAAAAACGCCAGAATGGCGCCAAAAGTGGATTTCTTCATCATAATACTTTTCCTCCGCGTATTCTAAAAGGGATGGGTCTGTAAAATATTATACCCGATTAACCGGGTGAATACAATCTTTCCCTTGTAAATTTTTCACACAAAAAGGTTCAGGTATCAAGATGATACCGCACCATTCTCCGCAGCATGGTCTCCGGAAAATTTCTTCACCTGCCACTGCTTGCTTTTTATTCCGGCCGCCACTGGCGCATAATGCCCGCAAATGCGCTTGGCACCGCGTATTCCCCGTTCAGCTCCGCGCGGCTGGCCCAGACGCAGCCCTCCGGCGCCGGGCCTGCGGCTGTGCCGCAAAACCCGCTGATCTGCCAGATGCGATGGGTAAACACATGGCGGGTGCTTTGCAGCGGGGCCTGCCACTGCACACAAAGGCCAATGGTGCGCAACGCGGCGTCCAGTTCCGGTTGGGTCATGGCGGTACCCTCAAAGGCAAGGGGCTGCCACAGCCCGGCCAGCAGCCCTTTGGACGGGCGGCGCTGCAAAAGCACGCCCTGCGGCCCGGTGATCAACGCGGCCGTGACCGGCACCAGCGTTTTTTCCGGCTTAGCCGTTTTGATCGGCAGTTGTTCGGCCCGGCCTGCAGCGCGGCCCTTGCACTGAGCAGCCAGCGGGCAGACCTCGCACTTTGGCGCACCGTTGGGCAGGCAGACCAGCGCCCCCAGTTCCATCAGCGCCTCGTTATAAGGGCCGGGGCGTTCCTTGGGCATTTCTTCCAGCACACGGGCTGTGAACTCGCGCTTGGCGGCAGGTTTGGTAATATCGGCAGAGCTATTATCCAGCCGGGCAAATACCCGCAGCACGTTGCCGTCCACCGCCGGGGCTGGGATGCCAAATGCAATGGAGGCAATAGCCCCAGCCGTGTAATCCCCAATGCCGGGCAGAGCGCGCAGGGCGGCATAATCTGCGGGAAGCTGGCCGCCGTACTGCCGGCAGACGATCTGCGCCGCCTTTTGCATGTTGGCCACCCGGCTGTAATACCCCAGCCCCTGCCACAGCTTGCGCAGCTTGTCCGGGTCGCAGGCGGCAAGGGCGGCGGGGTCCGGCAGTTCGGCCACAAAACGCTCGTAATAGGGCAGCGCCGCCGAGACGCGGGTCTGCTGGAGCATGATCTCGCTGACCCAGATATGATATGCCGAAGGCTCCTGCCGGAAAGGCAGGAGCCTTCGATTCAGTTCAAACCATTGGATCAGCGGTTCGCTGACCGCCCCCATTAAAAACCGCCGCAGGTGCGCGGGAAGGCAATGACGTCACGGATGTTGGGGATGCCGGTGACGTACATCAGCAGGCGCTCAAAGCCCAGGCCGTAACCGGCATGCTTTACGCTGCCAAAACGGCGCAGGTCCAGGTACCAGTCATAATCTTCGCGCTTCAGGCCCAGTTCATCCAGGCGGGCCAGCAGCACATCCAGGCGCTCCTCACGCTGGCTGCCGCCGATGATCTCACC
>OHWT01000286.1_pt1 | contig 10526 bp, 8 predicted proteins | sample 1579791 | NCBI WGS metagenome assembly OHWT01 (sample SAMEA3882512, study PRJEB24775) | human gut metagenome | biome: human-associated habitat; feature: intestine environment; material: feces | place: Netherlands | collected 2009/2010
GAAACGCATGGGCCGCCGTACCACCAAGCAGGAGCTGGTGGATATTATTGGCAGGCTGCGCCGGGAGATCCCGGATATTTTCCTTCGTACAACCCTGATCAGTGGTTTTCCTGGAGAGACACAGGAAGACCACGAAGAACTGATGGAGTTTGTGGATGAGATCGAGTTTGACCGCCTTGGTGTTTTCCCATACTCTGCTGAGGAGGATACCCCGGCAGCCACTATGGAAGATCAGATTCCGGAGGAGGTCAAGGAAGCCAGACGCGATGAGATCATGGAACTTCAGCAGGAAATTTCTCTTGAAAAGGGTGAGAGCCGCGTTGGTCAGGTGCTGACTGTTATGATCGAGGGCAAAGTATCTGGAGAGAGTGCGTACATTGGACGTACTTACGGAGATGCGCCGAAGGTCGATGGATATATTTTTGTACAGACCGGCGAACTTCTCATGACAGGAGATTTTGCGAGAGTCCGGGTTACCGGAGCTCTGGAGTATGATTTGATAGGAGAGCTGGAAGATGAATACACCGAATAAACTGACTATTGCCAGAATGATCCTGGTACCGTTTTTTGTATTATTTATTCTGACTGGCTGGGGCGGAGATGCCAACCGCTATATCTGCCTTGCTATTTTTGTAGTGGCAAGTATTACGGACTGGTTTGATGGTCATCTTGCCCGCAAGAATAATCTGGTTACCAATTTTGGTAAATTCATGGATCCTCTTGCTGACAAGCTTCTTGTTTGTTCTGCACTGATCTGCATGATCGAGCTTGACCGCCTGCCGGCATGGTTCGTGATCATTATCATTGCAAGAGAATTTATTATCAGTGGCTTCAGACTGATCGCTGCCGAGAACGGCGTTGTCATCGCTGCAAACTACTGGGGCAAATTTAAAACTGCATCCCAGATGGTCATGATCATTCTTCTGATCCTGAACTTTGGGGGAGCTTTTGAAATACTGACACAGATTTTTGTATGGGCATCACTTGCTCTGACGGTGATCTCTCTGATCACTTATATTGTGCAGAATAAGAATGTAATTTCCATGCAGGAATAAAATAGCTGCTGCCCGCGAAACGTTTTTGCGTGCAGAGAGTGAGAATATCTGAATGTAAATCAGCCAGCATCTTTGTGAGCAGAGATGTTGGCTGATTTCAAACATGCTCTGGAAAAGAGGTATATATATATGATTGCAGAACTTGTAGCTGTAGGAACTGAGATTTTGCTGGGAAATATTGTAAACACCAACAGCGCATATCTTTCTGAGAAATGTGCCCAGCTGGGACTTTCTGTTTACTATGAGTCTGTTGTGGGAGATAATCGCGACCGAATGAAAGCTGTGATCGCATCTGCCCTTGACAGATCTGACGTGGTAATTCTTTCAGGAGGTCTCGGACCAACTGAGGATGATCTGACTAAGGAAGTATGTGCTGAGGTAATGGGACTTCCTCTTTCTGAAGATCCTCATTCCCGTAAGCGTATTGAGCGTTATATGAAGGAATATAAGAAGAATCATCCGGACAGACGTGTGACCTCCAATAATTATAAGCAGGCACAGGTTCCGGAAGGCGCTATTGTGCTTGATAACCACAACGGTACAGCACCTGGTCTGATCCTTGAGAAAAATGGCAAGACTGCCATTCTTCTTCCGGGACCGCCTAACGAGCTGATCCCTATGTTTGAGGAGTCTGTTTTCTCATATCTTCGCAAGAAACAGCCGGAGATCATCTGCTCCCAGGTTGTGAAGATCTGTGGAATCGGTGAGAGTCAGGTGGCTGCCGATATCCAGGATATGATCGAGACCCAGACAAATCCAACGCTTGCTCCATATGCAAAGACAGGAGAGGTTCATCTCCGTATTACAGCCAAGGGTGAGGATGAGAAATCCTGCAAGAAGCTGATCAAACCTGTAGTAAAGGAACTTCAAAAGCGATTCGGCAAAAATGTATTTGCCCTGGATGCGGACAAAACGCTGGAAGAATCTGTTGTGGATCTGCTGAAGGAGAAAGAATTAACTCTGTCTCTTGCAGAATCCTGTACAGGTGGTGCCATTGCTGCCCGCATTGTAAATGTTCCAGGTGCTTCCCAGGTGTTTACCCATGGATTTGTTACTTACAGCAACCGTGCCAAGAGAGAATGTCTTGGAGTGAAGAAATCCACATTGAAAACAGTGGGAGCTGTTTCTGCAAAATGTGCCAAACAGATGGCAAAGGGGGGCTGCGCAGCTTCAGGAGCTGATATCTGTCTTTCTGTTACCGGCCTTGCAGGCCCGGATGGCGGAACCAGTGAGACTCCTGTTGGAACCGTGTTTATGGGTTGCTGCTGCAATGGACATACGATTACCCGGGAATATCATTTTACCGGAAACAGAACCAAGATCCGTCAGCAGGCTGTTGCCAGTGCGCTAGTACTGCTTCGCGAGTGCATGATGGGAGAAGTTGAGGAGTAAGTTTTCTTAATCGCAGAAAATGCTTTACTTCATCATCTTCATCAGGTTTACCACTTTATCAAGCTTTGCACGTTCCCGTGGGCTTTTTCCCATTTTCAAAACCTCAATGATGGTATTGATTTCATTACTGTTAAAGTTCAGACCGGCATTTCTCCCCTGGGAAGCTGCATTCATAATAAATGGCAGCAGATCAGAGGGGGATTTTCCGGCTCCTTGCCGGGCCATCTGCTGGAGCATGTCAAGCTTGTTTTTGTCGATACCTGCAAGCTTTGGATTATCCTGCCAGTTGTCATCCATATGGAATCATTCCTTTCTTATATAGTAATGCTGCCAATTGGCGACATGTCCGTTTTGAATGAAATTTTTCTGTTTTTACTGTCGTTCTTCTTCGCAATTATCTTCTGGAGATGGTTCATTTATCATCCTCAGCATTTCTGCCATGGTCATCATATTGGTGATCTGATCCAGAGTCTTTCGTATATCTCCAAAACAGTAGCGGCGCAGGTCGTTTATGACTTCAAGAGGCTGGGCAGGGGCTGCTGCAGCCTGTATCTGCATGGCTTCTGACGGCTTTGTAAAAAGAGCGACTGTATTGGAAAGTTCCCTGGCTTTTGCAAAAACGGACAGAAACTGTTGCTGCCTGGGTGGAAAATAGGGGATGAGAGCTTTTAACAGCTGTCCCTGGTCAGTTCCCACCATCTGATCCAGAGCTGTCTGGGCAATATATTCCTGATCCATAAAAATCCCTTTTCTATATCTATGTTGTTGTTATTAAAATATGACGACGTTTTGAAAACGGTGAAATCTTCTGCAAATTGTGACGCACATTCTGCAGAAAGCATTTTTCAAACACGCTCTGACATCTGTAACATATTCTATAGCAGGGGGATGTATGAATTTCCCGCAAAGTCAGGAGGGAAAGCTATGAGAAGAGAAAATGAAAAGCTTATTATAGATGGAAATGCCATATACGAGCTGGATCTGGAATGTGTGCGAAAGAAGCAAGGAAAACAGGAAGGAAATGGCAGGTGTGTGGAGCAGTCAGAAGAAAGAAGGCAGTCCGCAAACCATACCGGGGATTAAAGACAATTTGCAGGAGAGAGTTTCTACCCAGAGCGTGGTTGAAAAAGAAACAAGGAAACGTAAGAATGCTTTTAGAATATGCCTGAAAAAGGGGACAGGGGAAAATTCCCGCTGTCCCGATTTTTTTGAAAAGGACTGAGAAGACAGCCCTTTTTCATATGTGGGAAACTCAGATCAGCAGCCGCAGCCATTTCCCCATCCACCGCAGAGAAGCAGAAGGATGATAATGATCCAGCAGCAGTCACCATTTCCGTTGCCACAGCTGTTGTTGCAGCCAATACCGTTGCCGCCGCATGCGCAAAGAAGAATGATGATCCAGAGAATATTGCATCCACAGGAGCCGTTCCCAAAGGAAAGCCCACATCCATTGTCACATCCGCAGCCATTATTACAACCGCAGTTACCACATCCGCAACCGGATCTTTCCTCGCCGCAGCCACAGTTTGTAGCAGCTAAATCACTCATGCTGTTACCTCCAGAAAATGTTTACAGTTCATCATATGGAGGGGACAGGGGGTGTGTGACAAAGCAGTTGACAGAAAAGAGAAATTTGGCTATAATAAACTGAAACGTAATATTTCTGTAATCTTTGAAAAGAATTCGACATAAAATATATAAAACAAGGATTGATTTGTTAAGAATTAAGTCTGCGAAGCAAACGCTGTTTTTTGTGAACAAAGTTCACAGAAAACCCGAGAATCTCAGCGCGAAATCATGCGAATGCATGATTTCTGTGCATCGCGAAGCGTGTTACTGGTCACGGAGTAAACAGTAACTGTTTGTGAAAAGCAGAGGTGGGAAAGCTTCGGAATTAGTCAGGTCAAAGAGAGGAAAATGCTATGATAAAAGAAGAGAGAAACAGAAAGCAAAGTCTGGCTCTGGTGCTGCTTGTGATTGCCACATTATGTACGGTTTTTCTGATGACAAGGGATGTTCAGGCTGCGAAAGCCGGATTTAAGACTATAAACGGCAAGACCTACTACATAACAGCCAGCGGAGCCAAGCAGAAAGGCTGGCTGACTCTGAAAGGCAAGAAATACTATTTTAATAAAAAAACAGGCGTACAGTTAAAAGGCTGGCAAAAAGACAGTAAGGGCAGAAACATCCGGTATTTTACCAAGGGAAAAGGTGTGATGGCCACCGGTTTTCTGAAGAGCGGAACCGTAACCCGTTATTTCAGACCTTCCAATGGTAAGCTTGTCCGCGGCTGGCTGACCTTAAAGGGTAAGAAATATTATTTTACCAGCGGAACCGGCGCTATGTTAAAGGGCTGGCAGACCACAGCTAAGAAAGAGAAACGTTATTTCAAGAGCAATGGTCAGATGCTTACCGGCTGGTTCACGGATTCTAAGGGATATACCCGCTATTTTAATACCAGCACAGGTATTATGTATACCGGACTTAAGACTGTAGATGGAAATATCTATTATTTTTCCAAGACCAGCGGAGTCCGTTATCAGAAAGGCTTTGGCAAGGTTGGAAGCAAGCGGTATTATTTCAGTACCACAGATGGCAAAGCGCAGACCGGCTGGCTGAGTCTGGATGGAAACAGCTACTACTTTGGAACAACAGGCGTGATGTACGTAAACACTACAGCTTCCATTGGAGGAAAGACCTACGCGTTTGATTCCAATGGTGTTGCTTCCGAGAAACAGGATTCAGGAAAGGATGACAATGACAGCAGTATTACCTTTACCTGGTATGATGAGAAACGTGGCCGCAATTTTACTATTATGAAGGAGCTTAAGAGTCATCCGGGAGTTGCAGATGGAACCAAGTCTGATCTTGATATTCTGGCAGCTGTCTGCGAGGCTGAGGCAGGAGATCAGGGAATTGCAGGTATGAAGGCAGTTGCTCTCTGCCTTTTGAACAGAACTCTGGACAAGGAGTTTCCGTCCAGTGTCCGTTATGTGCTTTACCAGGGAACTACCTTCCCCCAGTATTCAGTCGTGACAAACAACCAGCTGCTGAAACGTCTGAATGGTCAGTTTATTGACCGGGCAAGCGCTTATGAAGCTGCCCAGCAGGCACTTGACAGTTTTAATGCCTATGTGCTGAATGGTACACCGCGTACAGTAAGCGGAATCAAGGCCAAAGATTTTAATTATAAGTATTTTATGATGACTTCTGCATTCTGGAAACAGCCATTGAATTTTAAAAAGGTTGTATATGAGACATACAAGGATCATACATTTTTTGTGGACTGGGTATAAAGGTAGCTATACAGATGTAGAAACAGTATAAATGATAATAGCAAACTTTACTGCGGTGAGTTGCTAAAATACAAAGCTAAAATCCTTGACAAAAACAGACAGCCTTTGTATACTTGCAAGTATTAAATGAGAAAGGCTTTGAAGGGAACAAGTAGCTTTGGAAAGAGCACACAGAGAGCTGCCGGATGGTGAGAGGCGCGTGCAGAGATCCATTGTGAATACATCCCGGAGCTTTGCACTGAACGGTTTGGAAGCGGCAGAGACAGCAGCGGACAGGCGCTTGTGATCGCTTGCAGAAATCCAGTAGGCTGTGACGGGGTGGCATACGTTATCATGCCGGGGTGATAATTCTGAAGAGTATTCGAAGATATTTATTCTTGGACAGTATTGTCTGTGTGGATAATCGTCTGGAAGAATTTTTCAGTATGGTCACTTATCGAGGCAGAAAGTGCGAGCTTTCTGTAAATTTAGGTGGTAACGCGGGACCCGGTTCTCGTCCTAAAGGGGCATGAGAACCGGGCTTTTTATATTTGCAGCGGCTTTTTTCGTGAAGAGAGAATAAGCAGCTCATATATCTATTTTACAGGAGGAAAATAAAATGACAGTTTGGGAAGAACTGAAAGCCAGAGGCCTGATCGCCCAGGTAACAGACGAAGATGAAATCAAAGAAATGGTAAATAACGGAAAGGCAACTTTCTATATTGGATTTGACCCAACCGCAGACAGCCTTCATGTAGGACATTTCATGGCACTTTGCCTGATGAAACGTCTACAGATGGCAGGGAACAGACCAATCGCCCTTCTTGGCGGCGGAACCGGTATGATCGGTGACCCATCCGGAAGAACCGACATGCGCCAGATGCTGACGAAAGAGACCATCCAGCATAACATTGACTGTTTCAAGAAACAGATGGAGCGTTTCATCGACTTTTCTGATGGAAAGGCACTTATGGTAAACAATGCAGAATGGCTGATGAACCTGAATTATGTGGAGCTTTTACGTGAGGTTGGAGCTCACTTTTCTGTTAACCGTATGCTTACAGCAGAGTGCTACAAACAGCGTATGGAAAGAGGCTTAAGCTTCCTGGAATTTAACTACATGATCATGCAGAGCTATGACTTCTATATGCTGTACCAGAAATACGGCTGCAATATGCAGTTCGGTGGCGATGACCAGTGGAGCAACATGCTTGGCGGTACTGAGCTGATTCGCCGTAAGCTTGGAAAAGACGCATATGCTATGACAATCACCCTTCTTCTTAACTCAGAAGGTAAGAAAATGGGTAAAACACAGTCTGGTGCTGTCTGGCTGGATCCAAATAAGACATCTCCATTCGATTTCTACCAGTACTGGAGAAATGTGGACGACGCAGATGTTATCAAATGCATGAAGCTTCTTACCTTCCTTCCGCTGGAAGAAATCCAGGAGATGGAGAAATGGGAAGGCAGCCAGCTGAACAAGGCAAAAGAGATCCTTGCATTCCAGCTTACCGAGCTTGTTCATGGAACAGAGGAAGCGAAGAAGGCAGAGGCTGGTGCCAAGGCACTTTTTGCAGGCGGAGCTGATACAGAGCATATGCCGACCACTGAGCTTGCAGCAGAGGATTTTGACGAAGAAGGCAATATTGACCTGATCAGCCTTCTTGTAAAATCCGCTCTTGTAACAACCCGTTCCGAGGGAAGAAGAGCCATCGAGCAGGGCGGCGTTTCCGTTGACGGTGAGAAAGTGACGGACATCAGACATGTACTTTCCAAAGACGCTCTCACAGGTGACGGTATTGTCCTTAAGAGAGGAAAGAAGAAATTTAATAAAGTATTTGTAAAATAAGATCATAAAAGGGGACCAGATACGCTCTAAATCTGATCGTTGATGCGAAAACAGATTTTTGTACTGGTCCCCGACTTATGCAAAAAATATTTTGACCGTGATAAAGATATATGCTATCATATAAACCATGCAAGCATTCCAATAAGAGGAATGCACGTTATTGTTTACAGTAACGAAAGTACTTCTTTATTGCGTAGGAGGAGAATTGAAATGAAGAAATACGGAGTAAACGAACTTCGAAAAATGTTTCTGGATTTCATGGAGAGCAAGGGACATCTTGTTCTGAAAAGCTTTCCATTGGTTCCACAGGGCGATAAAAGTGTCCTGCTGATCAATGCAGGAATGACACCACTGAAACCATATTTCACAGGAGCAGAGAAACCACCACGTACAAGAGTCAGTACCTGTCAGAAATGTATCCGTACAGGTGATATTGAGAATGTAGGTAAGACTGCACGTCACGGTACATTCTTTGAAATGCTTGGTAATTTCTCTTTTGGAGATTACTTTAAAAGAGAGGCTATTCACTGGTCATGGGAGTTCCTGACTGAGGTGGTAGGTCTGGATGCCAGCCGTCTTTATCCGTCTGTTTATCTGGAGGATGATGAGGCTTTCGATATCTGGAATAAAGAGATCGGAATTCCGGCAGAGCGTATTTTCAAATTTGGCAAAGAGGATAACTTCTGGGAGCACGGCGCAGGTCCATGCGGTCCATGTTCCGAGATTTACTATGACCGTGGAGAAAAATATGGCTGCGGCAAGCCGGGATGTACAGTAGGCTGTGACTGCGACCGTTACATGGAAGTATGGAACAACGTATTTACCCAGTTTGAGAACGATGGAAACGGAAATTATACAACACTGAAACAGAAGAACATTGATACAGGTATGGGTCTGGAACGTCTGGCAGTTGTTGTGCAGGACGTAGATTCCATCTTCGATGTAGATACTATCTGCGCACTGCGTAACCTGGTATGTAAGATCTCCGGAAAAGAATACGAGAAGAATTATAATGATGACGTATCCATCCGTCTGATCACAGACCATATCCGTTCTGCAACATTTATGATCTCCGACGGTATCATGCCTACAAACGAAGGCCGCGGTTATGTACTCCGCCGTCTGATCCGTCGTGCAGCACGTCACGGACGTCTTCTTGGAATCGAAGGCACCTTCCTTGCAAAATTAAGTGAAGAAGTGATCAATGGTTCCAAAGCAGGATATCCGGAGCTGGAAGAAAAGAAAGAATTTATCTTTAAAGTTCTCACAAACGAAGAAAACCAGTTCAACAAGACCATTGACCAGGGTCTTCGTATCCTTGGAGAGATGGAAGATGAGATGAAAGCAGCAGGAGAGAAAACACTTTCCGGCGAAAATGCATTCAAATTATATGATACTTACGGATTCCCGATGGATCTTACAAAAGAGATCCTTGAGGAAAAAGGATATGATATTGACGAGGCAGGCTTCCAGAAATGTATGGAAGAGCAGAGAAACAAAGCCCGTTCTGCACGTGAAGTGACAAACTATATGGGTGCTGACGCAACTGTATATGATGATATTGATGTAAATGTTACAACAGAATTCGTAGGATACGATCATCTTACCTTTGATTCCAAAGTAACAGTCCTTACAACAGAGACAGAGATCGTAAACTCCCTGATGGAAGGACAGAAAGGAACTGTCTTTACAGAGCAGACTCCATTCTACGCAACTATGGGTGGACAGGTCGGAGATACAGGTGTGATCGAAACTGCAAACGGTAAGTTCGTAGTAGAAGACACCATCAAGCTTCGCGGCGGTAAATTCGGACATGTAGGTCATATGGAATCCGGTATGATCTCCACAGGCGAAACTGTTTCCCTGAAAGTGGATGAAGCTGCAAGAAGAGACACTGAGAAGAACCACAGTGCAACACATCTTCTTCAGAAAGCATTAAAGACAGTTCTTGGAAGTCATGTAGAACAGAAGGGTTCTCTGGTAACACCGGACAGACTTCGTTTCGACTTTGCTCATTTCCAGGCTATGACAGCTGATGAGATCGCACAGGTAGAAGCACTTGTAAATAAAGAAATCCAGGCCGGCCTTGAAGTCCGTACAGATGTTATGGATGTGGAAGAGGCTAAGAAATCCGGAGCAATGGCTCTGTTCGGAGAGAAATATGACCAGAAGGTACGTGTGGTATCCATGGGCGACTTCTCCAAGGAACTCTGCGGTGGTACTCATGTGGCAAACACAGGCAACATCATGCTGTTCAAGATCGTTTCCGAATCCGGTATCGCAGCAGGTGTTCGCCGTATCGAAGCTCTGACAGGCAACGGAGTTCTGGAATACTATAAGAAACAGGAAGAACTGCTTCATGAAGCTGCAAAAGCCCTGAAAGCAAATCCTGCAGAGATCGTAGAGAAGATTGGACATCTTCAGGGAGAAGTAAAAGCACTCTCCAGTGAGAACGAATCCTTAAAGAGCAAACTGGCTCAGGGAGCTCTGGGAGATGTTATGGATAAAGTAGTAGAAGTCAAAGGTGTGAAACTTCTTGCTGCAAAAGTAGACGGAGTGGATATGAACGGACTTCGTGACCTTGGCGACCAGCTGAAAGGCAAACTTGGTGAAGGTGTTGTCCTTCTGGCAGCAGTAAACGGTGAGAAAGTAAACCTTCTTGCAATGGCTACTGATGCAGCACAGAAAGCAGGCGCTCACGCAGGTAACCTGATCAAAGCAGTGGCAGCTATCGTAGGCGGTGGCGGCGGCGGACGTCCGAACATGGCTCAGGCCGGCGGAAAGAACCCTGCCAAAGCTCAGGAAGCCGTAGATGCAGCAGCAGGAATCCTTGAAGGTCAGATAAAGTAAAAATTGTTACTGCTCACTTTGTGACCAGCAACACGCTTCGCGATGCACAGAATTTATGCTAATCGCATAAATTCGCGCGGTATGTCTCGGGTTTTCTGTGACCTT
>OHWT01000290.1_pt1 | contig 10485 bp, 7 predicted proteins | sample 1579791 | NCBI WGS metagenome assembly OHWT01 (sample SAMEA3882512, study PRJEB24775) | human gut metagenome | biome: human-associated habitat; feature: intestine environment; material: feces | place: Netherlands | collected 2009/2010
TTGCTCGTCTGCCAGTTCCGACACTTCCGCATATCGCATTTCTGTTATAAGTTTTACTTATTGTTGCGACAATTGGTACTATACCAAAAACTATATAAACTGTCAATAGCTTTTTTGAATTTTTTTTATTTTTTTCAAAATTTCTTAAACTGCTGTTAAAACTCCTTATTATATGCGGGTTTACGCAGTAAAAAAAATTTTACAATCCACTCCTTTGTGTTATAATAAGCCGTATAATAAAAAGAGCGGAAACAACCGTGTATTTCCCTCCGGTCACAATATCCGGAGGCATCCAAAGGAGAACGCTATGCGAGCAAATAACCTTACTCTGCTCACGGACCTCTATGAGCTTACCATGATGCAGGGATATTTCAAAAACCCTACCAACCAGACCGTTGTCTTTGACATGTTCTACCGCAACAATCCGTGCGATGGCGGTTTTGCCATCTGTGCAGGACTGGAGCAGATGATCGAATACATCGAAAATCTCCGTTTCTCAGAAGAAGACATTACCTATCTGAGAAGTCTTGGCATCTTTGAGGATGATTTCCTTGAGTATTTGAGCAACTTCAGATTCACCGGTGATATCTACGCAATTCCGGAGGGAACCGTGATCTTCCCGAGAGAGCCAATGGTCAAGGTTATCGCACCGATCATGGAAGCTCAGCTTGTAGAGACGGCCATCCTGAACATTATGAACCATCAGAGTCTTATTGCCACTAAGGCAGCACGTGTATGCCACGCAGCCAAGGGCGATCCCATCATGGAATTCGGTCTTCGCCGTGCCCAGGGTCCGGACGCCGGGATCTTCGGTGCCAGAGCTGCAGTGATCGGCGGATGTGCCGGTACTTCCAACGTACTGACCGGCCAGATGTTTAACGTTCCGGTTCTCGGAACACATGCTCATTCCTGGATCATGAGTTTCCCGGATGAGTACACAGCCTTTAAGACCTATGCGAGACTTTACCCGAATTCCTGTACTCTTCTGGTTGACACCTACGATGTCCTGAAATCCGGTGTTCCCAATGCAATCCGTGTATTTGAGGAAATGCGGGAGGAGGGAATCCAGCTGAAAAAATATGGTATCCGTATCGACAGCGGTGACCTTGCTTACCTTTCCAAAGAGGCATATAAAATGTTATCGGCAGCTGGTTTTGATGATGCGACCATTTCTGCATCCAGTGACCTTGACGAATATCTGATTGAGAGCCTGAAAGCCCAGGATGCCAAGATCAATTCCTGGGGCGTTGGAACACGTCTGATTACTTCCAATGATAATCCGGCATTTGGTGGTGTATACAAGCTGGCAGCAGTGAAAAATCCTGAGACAGGTGAATTTGTTCCGAAGATCAAGCTTTCTGAGAACACAGCTAAGGTAACAAACCCTGGAAACAAGACAGTATATCGTATTTACAGCAAGTCCACAGGAAAGATTAAAGCTGATTTGATCTGTCTTGCTGACGAGAAGCTGAACCCAGATGAAACTATGGTAGTATTTGACCCGGTTGACACCTGGAAAAAAACTAAGATTCTGGGTGGTACTTACGAGGTTCGTGAGCTTCTGGTTCCAGTTATTAAGGAAGGAAAACGCGTTTATACGTCTCCTTCAGTAATGGAACTTCGCGCAATCTGCCAGAAAGAACAGAGCACTCTCTGGGACGAGTCCAGACGATTCTCCAACCCACAGAAGGTTTATGTGGATCTTTCTCCGAAGCTTTTTGAGGTGAAGAGAGAGCTGATCGAGGAGATGAGCCGTAAGGATCTGGAGTTTGAGGAAGAGTAATTTAATAAGAAAATAAATGGGGCGATGTATCAGCGGAAACGATACATTCGCCCCATTTTTTGTTGAAATTAACCAGAAAAGTGCAGAAAAAAACATAGTGTACAGAATGTAAAAATGGTAAACTGTAGGAAAGGAAATTTTTTACAGGAGGAGTGTATGAAAAAAAGAAAATCCATTGGTCTGTGGGTGGGAATCTGTCTTCTGTTTCTGGGAATATTTGGCAGTGTAAATGTTTTTGCCGCAGTGACAGAGGGAGAAGCTGGGGAAACACTTACTGGGGAGTATGCAGTGATTATTAATACAGATACATCTGATTCGAGGAGCGCAGGCACACTGATCTTTGATGACAGTGGAAGTACTGCGTCAGTTTCAAGTGGAAGTGAGCTTCCCGCAGCTCAAAGCCTGGCCGGGCTGAATGCAGGGAGCACCGGCTCAGTCACTGCGCTGAATGAAAAAAGCGCTATTTCGTCCATTACATCAGCAGATGAGACTGACGATGGTATATCTGTTCAGGCGGCGACTACCACTTATGCAATAGGAGAAGAAAAATATATTTACAGAAGCAATGGCAGCGGCAAGACCTATATATGCATTGGGATTGGTGAACATTGTTATATCTGGATGGACAAAAATATGAAAGCGGATTATGATGCCGCTGGAAAAACATCTCTCATAGCATCAGACATGGCGAGTATTTATGACAGACAGCCCTATCAAATCCTGAAAACACTGGCAGGAGGCGATCTTCCCTGGGAAGATGGATCCGGCAAGCTCTCTATTGTGCTGGAAACCTTAAGCGGCGCAAGTGGTCAGTTTCAGTATGATGAGGGAATTACAGCAATTCATATCAACACTCCGGCGGCAGCATCCTATGTCTCCGGTGAAATGACCAGAAGAAACGGTCTGCTGGTTCACGAGGGACAGCACGCAGTATTCTGGCTGAAAACAAAATTCAATGCCTCCGAGAAATATATGTGGATAAACGAAGGTCTTGCAGTAACGGTCATGGATTATCTGTGGGGCGGTACGGACACAAATGGCTGGATGAACGGAATTGCAGGAAGTACCGCTATTCGTAACGGCTCTTCCTTGATGTATAAGAGTTATCGCGATGATATTGCCCAGGACTATGGAATGCCATACCTGTTTGTCAGATACGTAATTGACCGTATGGCAGGAAGCTATGAGCCTATGGCTGTGTTGCCGAGATTTTATACAGTAGATGCTTCCTCCCTTACCTGTGAAGCTTATCTGGAGAAGGTAACAGGAATTCCGTTTAAAACACTTCTTTCAGATTTTTATACAGCTGTGGCAGCAGGAGAAGCTTCTGGTGTATACAGTTTTCCAGGTGATCGGATAGCTGCAAAAAAGGCATCTGCATTTCCGGTATTTTCCGGAGACAGTGGCTCAAAATATTCCATTCCGGCAGCTTCCGCGATTCTTGTGAAACTGAAGAATGGAAAATTTACAGTCCCATCTGATGGGGAAAGCGGAATTGTTTATCGTGTAATAGGAAGCCGGACTTCATCTGTGAAACCGGCTGGTGGAAATGGTACAAGCAGCAGTCCTTATCAGATTGATTCTCTGGATGATCTGAATTTGATCGAGGAAAATCAGGGCGCATATTATCAGCTGACCTCAGATATTCAGACACAGGGAAGAATTAATTTTACCATCTCTTATTTTGGCGGAACGCTGGACGGAAACGGACATACGATTTATGGATTGAAAAAGCCTTTGATAGCCATGAATCAGGGGAAAATCAGGAATCTGCGCGTAGTTGCAGATTTTGATGATGATATGCAGAACGTGCAGGGCGTCATCACACAGTACAATGAAGGAAATATTGAAGACTGTATGGTGACAGGAACAATCAGCGGATATATGGGCGGAAACGGAGCTGTTGTATATCCGGAATTTGGCGGAATTGCAGGTGAAAATGCACTTGCCGGAATTATTTTTGGCTGTACATCAAAGCTGAATGTTAATTTGACAATGGCTCCTATGAAAAGCTGGGTAGGTGGAATTGCAGGTCTGAACATTGGTACTATAAGCAAGTGTGTCAGCATCGGTACGATTCGTGTTACCCAGACAAACGGAAACGAATATCCGGTCTATGTGGGCGGAATTACGGGAGAAATCCAGAAGTTTGGGGGCATGGGCGGTGTGCTCAAAGAATGCCTTCATGCAGGAAAAATCACAGTAACTGCGACAAACAACTGTGTAGGACAGATGTGCGGAACTGCTGCTGATAATGTACTCAGCTCTTCTTACGGTTTAAGCGGACATGTGCTGAACTGTTATGGAAAGAGTGGAGAGGGGAATCTTGTCGGCGGAACTGCTGCTTCCATTGGATCAGGTGGACTTCTCACAGAGGCACAGATGAAAGATTCCAAATCTTACGTGGGTTGGGAGTTTGGAACTGACTGGAAGATTTCAGAGGATGGTTTGCCAGAGCGGGTGGAGAATCCGGAGATTACTTCATTGGAGGTAAAAAACAACTGGACTTCCTGTTACGTGGGAGAAAAACCGTGGTATTGGGGCAGGCTTTTGATAAATGGTACAACTTATTCTGAGATTACAGCCGATATGATAAGCGGCTTTGACAGTTCTGCTGAAGGAACTACTCATGTTTATGTAGAATATAAGGGAAAACAGGTTGTCTATTCAATGGAAGTTGTCGCGCCGAAAACCAGTGATATCAGCAGTATTGTAATATCAGGACAGCCGAAGAAATCTTATGTGGAAGGAGATGTATTCAATCCATCCAGAGCCAGTATGTATGCAACGATTGGTGGTCGTGCAGCTTATATTTACAGTGGATTTACCTATGACAAAACAGGCCCACTGAAAACCTCGGATACTCAGGTTACTTTTGATTACTTCGGAGCAAAAATACCGTGGGCGATTACGGTTGCAGCGAATGCACCAGCAGCTTTGACTATGCTTGCAGCTCCTGATAAACTGAATTATGTAGCTGGAGATAAACTCAATCTGACTGGAGTGAAGCTTCAGATTACATATAGCAATGGAAAAGTATCGCCGGTTATTACAGGGGCTGATCTGAATACTTATGGAATACATTTGGCGCTTGGAAGTGGAAGCGGTTCATCGGCAGTGATTGATAATGGCAGAATAACAGAGTCATCAGATAATGGAAAAGATCTTATTGCTTATGCGACTGATAAGCTGCCGGGAGAATATGGTGCCGTGATCGCTGTGCTCGGAACAATGAGCGTAACAGAACCATTGGCGATTACAGATACTGAGCTGTACGCGGTTACAGGAACTGGAAAAGAGCAGTGGATATATTCAGGCTTTGTTACAGGTGGAAGTGGTAAGTATGAAACTCAGGTTGTTTCTGAGAATTTACCAGCTGGTTTAACTGTTTTTGCGGTTCCTGGCGGAGGCTCTTATGGAAGCAAATACTTTACTTTTTCCGGAACTGTCACTGCACCAGTGGGAATTTATGAGTCACAGTATAAAATTGTGGATACAGGAACAAAGACAATTTTGCCAGTTACAATAAAAATTATAGTGACGGCTTCTAATGAGGCAAGATTTTATAGTTTTGTACTTAACAAGGCGTTTAATTCCCAGTTAAAAGAGGATGTTGTTGGGAAAATTGATAATGAGAACCGTAAGATTACGCTGCGGTTGCCAAAAGGAACTGATGTTACCAGGCTGGCACCGAATATTGATTATGGTTCTGGTACAGGAACAGCGGTAGCAGATGAGTTTACCAGTGGCAGATCTCATGATTTTACAAATCCGGTACAGTATGTTCTGACAGCGCCAGATGGCGTAACGAAGATAACATATACGGTTACAGTTGTTTTTTACGATGAAACGCAGGGTGGTTCCGGGGAAACTGAGCATACGCATACCTGGGATGCCGGAGTTATAACGAAAGAGGCTACCATTTCGAGTACAGGAATTAAGACATATACCTGTACTGTGTGCCAGAGCAAACGCGAAGAGGAAATTCCGAAGTTGGTTGTTTTACCGACGAATACGCCAGTACCAACGAACACACCAGTGCTAACGGCAACGCCAACGAATACGCCAGTGCCGACGGCGACACCGACGAACACACCGGTACCAACGGCAACGCCGACAAACACGCCGGTGCCAACGGCAACGCCTACGAATACGCCAGTGCCAACGGCAACGCCGACAAATACACCGGTGCCAACAGCAACGCCGACAAACACACCTGCGCCGACTGGATATAAAGTGGGCACAACAGTGAAACATCCGGCGACAAACGGATATTATAAAGTTACCGCCACCGACACGGTAGAATATATAAAACCGATAAAGAAAAAAGTAAGCACTGTCACAATTCCAGACAGCGTAAACCTGAAGGGCGCGAATTACAAAGTAACCTCAATAGCCGCCAAAGCATTCAAGAGCAATAAATACCTGAAAAAGGCTATCATAGGAAACAATGTAATCCAGATTAAAAGCTATGCCTTTTATAAGTGCACGAAACTCTCTTACGTACAAATTGGCGGTTCAGTAAAAGCGATCGGAAAACAAAGCTTTTATAGCTGCAAAAAGTTAAACGAAATGAGAATCTACACCTCCCGCCTGAAAGCCAAATACGTAGGCTCCAATGCCTTCAAAGGCACTCCATTCAGGATGAAAGTTTACGTCCCAAGGAAAAAGGCAAAGAGCTACAAAACGGTTTTTGTAAAACGAGGCATAAGCAAAAAGATTGTAATAAAGAAGATGTAATATTTGTTTGCGTTATGGGGAGGTCTTGTATGAAATACCGAAGCAAAAACGGTTTTACACTAGCGGAACTATTGATTGTAGTTGCAATTATTGCGGTATTGGTTGCTGTTTCAATCCCGATTTTTAATGGACAGCTGGAAAAAGCACGCAGGGCAGTGGATATGCAAAATGCGCGAATTATTAAGTCGGCATTGACGAATGCATATAATGAAGGACGAATGGATATTCCAAAGAAAGCTGTAGGACAAGAAAATTCAGGCTGTGGTGTCTGGGTTGTGATATGTCGTAGCACAAGTGAACTGCCAGACGCATATACTTCAGATATGTTAAATGGAAAAAGTATCTATTGTGGAGCAAATTCCGGAGTTACAGTAAACGGTGTAAAAAGCAATAATTGGAAGTCGTATAATACTGGTGTTGAAGCCGTATTAAAGGAGGCCGGTTTAAATTGTGATACTCTGAAAATTAAAAGCAGAAACGATAAGGAGAAAGGCTGGGATTGGATTGTTATAGAAGTCGGGTTTGCAAAGGAGCAGTTTTACTCACGTATTTATAGTGGCTTTAAAGGGGATAAATCGGGTATGGAAGTTGTAGAAGCTGGATCTTCAAACATCGAAAAAGCAATAGGCGGATCAAATTAATGTAACAAGAGAATATATAAGGGACTGTAATAGATGCGTGCTGCGTATGAAGTGACATTCATCTGTTATAGTCCCTTTTCTCTTGACATTTTTCCACGTAATGTGCAAAATAAACTCATAAAGTTCAAACAATTTCAGGAGAAATTATATCATGAGACAGGAGTTTTTACACTTAAAGGCACCGGAAAACTGGAGTTAGAAGACACTTTCCGGCCAGGATGCCCTACGCAGCAGTAACCCATTCTGCATAAAAACAACCTTCTAAAATGGGGACTGTCTGAATGTCGAAGATTACCAGATTTCCATAAGAAATGGAACAATTTGTACTGACAGAACAAGAGTATTATAAAAATATGAATTAAAAAGAAAGTTGTGAAACAAAATGAAACGAATTGATTTTGAAAATGGCACGGTAACCAGAAACATTTTCAGCGCTGCAATCCCCATGCTGGTGGCGCAGATACTCAGTCTTTTATATAATATTGTAGACAGAATCTATATCGCCAGAATCCCTGAAGTGGGAACTACAGCGCTTGGCGCAGTCGGCTTATGTTTCCCGTTAATCGTGATTATTACTGCCTTTGCAAATCTGTTTGGCAGTGGCGGCGCGCCTGTTTTTTCTATAAACAGAGGTATGAAAGACAACCAGAAAGCGCAGGAAGTGATGAACACTTCCTTTACTATGGTGTGCGGAAGCGGGATCATTCTGATGATAGCTGGTATGCTTTTTGCAAGACCTCTGCTGGTACTTTTTGGAGCATCTGAGGATGCTTTGGTTTATGCATATCCCTACATGATGATCTACCTGATCGGAACGGTTCCATCCATGATCGCCACAGGAATGAACCCATTTATCAATGCACAGGGATACGCGACAACTGGCATGCTTTCTGTAGCAATTGGTGCAGTCGCCAATCTGATCCTGGATCCATTATTCATTTTTGTGCTTGGTTTCGGAATCAAAGGAGCAGCCATTGCGACTGTTCTTTCCCAGTTCCTATCAGCTGCTTATGTACTACTTTTTCTTGAAAAAAGAGCGGAAATGAAAGCTCGTCTTTTGAAAAAAACAGAGCTGAAAAGCTGCAAAGAGAATGCAAAAAACATTGTCAGTCTTGGTACTGCAGGCTTCATTATGCAGCTGACAAACAGTCTGGTAACTATCTGCTGCAACAATGTTCTGGGGGTTACCGGAGGGGATGTTTACATATCTGTTATGACTATCGTATCCAGTGTCCGTCAGATGGTAGAGACGCCGATTTATGCTATAAATGAAGGCACATCACCTATCCTGAGCTACAATTACGGGGCCAAGAGACCGAAGCTTGTCCGCAAGGCAATGGTCACTCTGGCAGTAATGGTTCTGGTTTATACAGCAGTAATGTGGAGCGTGATTATCTTTGTCCCGGATTATCTGATTGCCATTTTCAGCTCCGATAAGCTCTTGATAAAGGATGCAGTTCCGGCATTGAAAACCTACTTTGCAGCCTTTATTTTTATGGATCTGCAATACATTGGACAGACTGTTTTCAAGTCTTTAAATAAGAAAAAACAGGCCATTTTCTTCTCGCTTTTGAGAAAAGTTTTTATTGTAGTTCCGTTGACATACCTGCTTCCCTACGTGTTTAAAATGGGAACTCACGGAGTATTCCTGGCAGAGCCGGTATCTAATGTAATTGGCGGAAGCCTTTGTTTTGTTACAATGCTGCTGACTATATTGCCGGAATTAAAGAGGCTGGAAAAGAAAAACGGAGAGGCAGACCGCCTCTCGGGGGACTTTAAAACGAGGTAAAAATATATGGAAAATACAATTATAATCGCGATTGTAAGTCTTCTCTGTATCCTGGCTCATGTCCCCACTCTGATCCTGCGAATTGTTCCGTTTCACGAAAAAATCTCAGATAAAGACAGGATCAGACTGACTGTAATCTATGCAATTGGTCTGGCTGTGGACTTCGGAATCTGCATGTGGGTGGGAAATTACCGGGAAATTGACGTGCCGTTTTATAAGATAAATCTTATTGCTTTCTGTATTGTAATGGCTGCTGTAAATATCTGGCTTGTCCCTGGTTTATTGAAGTTGCTACGGAGAAGAAACACGACATGCTTCTGATTACGGTAGACAATTCTTTTGACGGAATATTATTCCAGGAAAATGGGAAAATTTACTCAAAAAAACGGCAAAACAAACAGGAAGGAATCGGCATTCTTTCCATGAAAAAACTTTGCGAAAAACACGGCGGAGCCAGTCGCTTCGAAGCGGTCGGCAACAGGTTCCAGGCCAGCTTTATATTGAAAAATGAGGTTGAAGATTAAAAAATGGTTAAAGTTGATTTGATTACAGGCTTTCTTGGTTCGGGAAAAACGACTTTCATAAAGAAATATGCTGCATGGCTGATGAGCCAGGGGCAGAATATTGGAATTCTGGAGAATGATTTTGGTGCAGTGAATGTGGATATGCTTCTTTTGCAGGACTGCTTTTGCTGATGGGACTGCTTGTGTTTGTTACGTTTAAGGACATAAGGGGACTGTTCTGAGAACAGCGGTGTAGAACTGTAATGGAGTATGATGAAATGACATGAAAAAAAAGGACAAAATCAGAAAAATCATTGTATATAGTCTGGCGGTCATCTTTCTTTTGGGAAGCATTCAGGTTCATGTGCCATCTGGCAATCCGCAGTGGATGTTATCGGAGAAGGAGACAGTACTCACTTCTTTTTCGGAAGATATGAAACTGGTAGATTGCAAGAAAGAGGAAAATGAAAACGGGCCTTTCAATGAGGGAAAAGAAGAAAACCGGCAGTCCCAGGACGGTGAACGGTTGCTGTATTATCTGGCACTGGGCGAGTTTCTGATGTTTCTCGGGACTCTGCTTTCAGGGACTGGACAGATTGAGAAGTTCAGCAAGAAGTATCTGGAGCGGATGGTGTATGTGATCCGTTATATGCAGGATATGGACGGTCGAAAAAAGCATCATTTCTGTTATGAATAAAGAGATATATTTTTATAATAGAAAGGATGTTTATTAAAAATGGAAACGTATAAATTCTTACTGGATCTCTGTCTGATCCTGTTATCAACAAAAGTCCTGGGGCTTCTGACCAGAAAATTCAGTATGCCACAGGTTGTAGGTGCACTGCTTGCCGGAGTTATTCTCGGCCCTGGTATTCTCGGAATTATTACACCGACTGACTTTATTAGCGATACAGCGGAAGTTGGCGTAATCGTCCTGATGTTCTGTGCCGGTATGGAGACGGATGTACAGGAACTGAAAAAAAGTGGCAAATCCGCACTGATCATTGCACTGATCGGTGTACTGGTACC
>OHWT01000292.1_pt1 | contig 10440 bp, 8 predicted proteins | sample 1579791 | NCBI WGS metagenome assembly OHWT01 (sample SAMEA3882512, study PRJEB24775) | human gut metagenome | biome: human-associated habitat; feature: intestine environment; material: feces | place: Netherlands | collected 2009/2010
AAATTGCTTTTATGTGTACAGCTGAAAAAGGCAAAGAGGGGAATTGAATTTTGATGCAAAAGAAGATATAATTAGTTACAACAAACTTGGAGACCAAGTGGACTTAGGAGGAATACAATGTTCGATATGACAAAAGAAACAGGGGCATTTCATAATATATACAAAACAGGAATAGGAGCAGAAACAGAAAAAAGAATACTGCATGAAGGAAATGAGTCAGGCGAAGGAACGATGCGGCGTTTTGAGGTGGCTCCTGGCATTCAAATTACCTATAACGATTTGAAAATGGACTCCTGTTTCCGCCCCATCCGATTTGAAAAAGACTTTTTGCAGATCAATCATTGTCTTGAGGGCTGCTATGAATGTGAACTGGAAGGTGGCTCAGTCAGCTTTTTAGGCGAAGGCGATCTTTGCGTGGATTACCTCTCCAAAGATAGACAGGTGTTCCTTGGCTCCCGTATCCCTCTGAAAAAATACCGAGGCATCACCGTACTGCTGGAAATGGAAACCGCGCAGCAAACCTTGGATCAGGGCTTTCAACAAGCTCATATCAGTTTGGAACAGATAAAAGAACGCCTGTGTTCAGATGGACGTTCCCTTATCATCAAATCTAAGCACGAAATCGACCATATTTTTAGCGAGCTTTACTCGGTGGACGAGCGTATCCAGGTTCCGTACTTTTGGATCAAGGTCATCGAATTGCTGCTGTTTTTAAGTCTCCTGGATGGCAGCGCAGTTTGTCGGCCGCAGCAGTTTTCTGCAGACATCTCCAAACGGACACAGGAGGTTTACCAGTACATTATAGAAAATCCCTTTACCAAAGATACCATTCAGGATCTGGCCTGTATGTTCGGACTGGCAGAGTCCAGCTTGAAAAGATGTTTCAAATCTATTGCCGGGGCATCCATTGGCACCTTTATCAAGACGAAACGCATGGAGACCGCTGCTGAATTGTTGGTTTCGGAGTCGGCTTTGAGCATCGGAGAGATCGGAAGTGTGGCGGGATATGAAAATCAAAGTAAATTTTCTGCCGCTTTCAAATCCGTTATGGGTGTAACGCCGCAGGCGTATCGACACAAATGCTGCTGACCTGATTGGAGCAAAATCCGACCCATTCGGTTATAGAATGTACCACTCTGGTATGCTATCATTATTGATGTGCCAATGGTGAGTACGCTGTGGAGCAGCCGCTGAACCGCGGCTGCTTTTTTTGGCCACTGGTTAGAATAAACTAACTAAAGATTGGAGGGATGTACTATGTGGATTGCGGGAGGGACCGCAAAAATAATTACCAAACGCATCATCAATTTTATTCTTGTTATTTGGGGCGTCGTTACACTCAGCTTCTGCCTGCAAGTTTTTACTGGGACCGATCCGGCAGAGATGATTGTCCGTAAGGTCAATGTCTTTGCAACAGAGGAACAGATCCAGGCTGTGCGAGAGGAGTTGGGACTGGACGCTTCTTTTCTGGAACGCTATGCAGACTACATCAAGGGTGTTCTGACCGGCGACCTTGGAACCGCGATCACGAACCGCCAGCCGGTCATCGAAAATATCAAGGACGCCCTCCCTGTGACTTGTATACTGGTAGTTATGGCAATGGCATGGGTCATCCTTTTTACGGTATTGATTGCCGCCATCTCTGTCATACGAAAAGGCGGGATTTTTGACAATGTCATGCGAATTATCTGCATCATTGGGATCTGTGTGCCGAGCTTTTGGCTGGCGCTGATCCTGCTGACCGCCTTTGCGGTTCAAATCCCCATTTTCAGTGTGATCTCGGACGGCAGTTTCAAATCTTTGATTTTGCCATCGGCAGCAATGGCGGTTCCTATTATCTGTATTGCGGCCAGGGTGCTGCGGGCGGCAGTGCTGAATGAACTCAAAAGTGACTATGTGACCTATGCCAGAGCAAGAGGGTTCTCCAATTCAAAGATCGTGTATGGCGAGGTGCTGAGAAATGCTCTCCCCGCAGCCATCACACTTTTCGCCCAATACTGTGCTGTGCTTTTTGGAACCTCCGCGTTGGTGGAGAGCGTTTTCTCCATCCAGGGACTTGGCATTTACCTGATGAAATCCTGCGAGAGTATGGACATCTATGGGATTTCCGGTTCCATCCTGGTGTGCGGCGTGTTGTTTGTCCTGTTCAACACCCTGGCGGATTTGCTTTCGAGTGCTATCTGCCCTGCGTATAGGAGGAAAGCGGTATGAAACGAAAAGGACAAATCATTGTTGGATTGGCTCTGATCCTGATTTTTATTCTTATGGCTCTGGCGGCCCCGCTACTGGCCCCAAATGATCCAAATGCCACAGACCTTGCGCTGAAAAATGCTCCGCCTTCTTCGGAGTACCCTCTTGGCTGTGACCAAATGGGCCGTTGCGAACTATCAAGACTTCTCTATGGAGCAAGGTACTCTATGGGGCTGACCATTCCGGTACTGATCGTACTGGCCGCCTTCGCGCTGTTCGTGGGATGCTATTCCAGTTATAAAGGTGGCCTGGTGGATGAAGTCATGCGGATACTTTGCGATATTCTCATGGCATTTCCACTCATCGTCATTGCAATGGCGTTGGTGTCAGCGGTGGATAATTCTGTGGCAAGTGTCATTATTGCCATCGGGATTTCTATGCTGGCGTGGTTTCTGCGGATGGTACGCTCTTATGCAAAAACTGAATGCGGAAAGGAATACATAGAGGCAGCCCGGATTTCCGGCGCTTCCGGCCTCCGCATTGTACTTCGCCACCTGATCCCAAATGTGTTTCCGCAGTTTGTGGTGTACTTCACCACTGGGATTGCCACAGCGATCATGTCGGTGTCCAGTTTTGCTTTCCTGGGCGTGGGGCTGATCGCCGGAACCCCGGAATGGGGTGCGATGCTCAATGAGGCCCGAAACAGTGTCTACTCAAACCCTGCGCTCTTGATTTATCCGGGCATCTGCCTCATCGTCTGCTGTGCAGGCTTCAACCTGCTGGGCGAGGGGCTGCGGGATGCCATTGGGAAGGAGGATGATATTCGTGTTGCTTGAGGTCAAAGACCTAAATATCTCTTTAGCCTCCGGGAAATGCGTGGCCGAACATATATCATTTCAGTTAGGCCAGGGGGAAATGCTCTCCATCGTTGGCAGCTCCGGTGCGGGAAAAACTACCATCTGCAAGGCAATTATGGGGCTGCTGGGAAACGCTTATCGTACTGATGGCGAAATCCTGTTCCAAGCGGAAAATTTGCTCAACCTGCCAGAACGAAAGCGGCAGGCTATCTATGGGAAAGAAATCTGCCTGATTATGCAGAACCCAATGACCGCCTTTAACCCGTCCATTCGAGTGGGGCGTCAGTTGGAAAAGACCTATTTGCTCCATCATGGAAAAACACCGAAGCAAGAAATGCAACGTCTATTTACTGGCATCTTGCAGAGGCTGGGGCTGGAAGATACCCAGCGGATTTTGAACAGCTATCCCTTCACACTGTCTGGCGGAATGCTCCAGCGGTTGATGATTGCGGCGGCGCTGATGTGCCAGCCATCCCTTTTGGTAGCGGATGAAGCGACCACGGCCATTGATGCCTGCAACCGGATCGGACTGATGCGGGAACTGAAAAGTTTCTGTAAAGATGGAATGTCTGTGCTGTTCGTGACCCATGACTTGCGCTCTGCCTCGGTTTCTGACCGCATCCTTGTGATGGATCGCGGACAGATTGTCGAACAGGGCAAGACAGAGCAGATACTAAACACCCCTAAAGAGGACTATACAAAATATCTGTTGAACGCCTGCCGGTTGGAAAGGAGGGAGATGTCTTGATTGAACTGAAAGAGGTTAGTTGTTCTTTTTCTGACGGCTTTGGCGGAAAAGGGCTGTTTACTGCTGTGTCCCCATTGAGCACCAATTTCAGTGATGGCGGCCGGTATGCAATCGTTGGAGAGTCCGGTTCGGGCAAAACAACGCTGGCGCGGATGATTGCGGGATTGCAGCGGCCAAGCGGCGGTTCCGTGTTTGTAGATGGCGCACCTGTCTATGGGCGGAAACGAGCCGGGAAAGAACATTTCAGGAAGGTGCAGATTATTCAGCAGAACTCCGCATCTGCCCTGGACCCCAAGATCCCGGTGGGGAAATCCATAGAGGAACCGCTGCATTGCTTTTTCCATATGGAGAAAGAAAAACGGCGGGAACGCTGCCGGAACCTGATGGAACTTTGCAATCTATCGCGGGACTACTATACCCGCCTTCCATCGGAGCTGTCCGGCGGAGAACAAAAGCGGGTGGCAATCGCCAGGGCACTGGCCGCTGAGCCGCAATGCCTGATCTTCGATGAGGCCACCAATGGATTTGACTTACCGCTGCGGAAGAAAATCATTGATGAAATTATAGACCTGCAACAGCAGCTTGGTTTTACGCTGATTTTCATAACCCACGACATGGAGCTTGCAGTGGTCGTGGCGGACGAGATTTTTGTCATGCGAAATTCTAATCTGGTGGAGCGTGCCGCGTTCTCCGGTGATTATTCTGTATTTCACGACCCATACAGCAGGATGCTCTTGGAGGCAAGCGGTTTAGTGAACACTTCAACAGAATGGAATGATAAAACGAAAGAAAGGATTGATTTGAAATGAAACTGAAACGAATTGCCGCTATGCTCACGGCGGCGGTCATGGCGGTATCTCTGGCCGCCTGCGGAGGCAACACCGACACAAACACAGAGAGCTGCCAGAACCCGCAGGAGAACGCCGAGGCTCAGGCCGTACATTTGAATTTGGCGGAGAGCTGGGGCTTTGAGTATTTTTACACCATCCTCACCCCGGAGGTGTCCTCCTCCGGTTACGACATCACCTACTATCTCACCAACTTCTACGATACCCTGTTTGAGTACAATTCCGAGGGCGAGGTCGTGGGCGTGCTGGCCGAAGATTGGTCCATGAGCGAGGATGGAAAAACCTATACCTTCCAGATCAAACAGGGCGTCAAGTTCTCTGATGGCTCTGACCTGACAGCCGAGGATGTAGCAAAGTCGATTTTGGCTGTGCCGGTCAACCTTGGCCAATACAACGGCTCTTATGGTCGCCTGTCCACGATCATTGAAGATGCGGTTGCCACCGATGAGTATACGGTGGAGCTGCACCTGACCCAGCCCTACTACAACACCCTCCGGGAACTGTGCCTTGCCAACCCCTTCGGCATCGTGTCCAGCGAGCAGTTTAATGATGATTTGACTGCCAAACAGGAGAGTTTCCGCAGCGCCACTTATGGAACCGGCCCCTATATGTACGCTGGGGACAATGACGGGCAGACATGGAACTTCGTCCGCAATCCCAATTACTGGGGAGAAGCACCTGAAGTAGATAGCTTCTCTATCAAGTACATCCCCGACAACGATGCCAAAATTTTAGCCATGCAGAATGGTGAGGTGGACTTCCTCTCCGGTATTAAGAATGTCTCTGCTGAGAGCTATGCTCAGATGGAGCAGACGGATGGATATGGCGCTCAAGTCGATGAAAAGTCTTTGCAGACTTACTATGTAGGCTATAACCTGAGCAGTGAGATTTTTGGCGACCAGGTAGTTCGTGAAGCCATTTCTTCCGCCATTGATAAGGATGCCGTAGTAGACAATATCTACGGTGGCCTGTTCGACAAGGCAGATACGTTCTTTTCCCGTGACCTACCCTACTGCGATGTGGATCAGACGGTGTACGGCTTTGACCTGGATCACGCCAATCAAATCTTGGATGAGGCTGGCTATGTAGATACTGATGGAGATGGCATCCGTGAGAAGGATGGAGTCAAACTGTCTGCCACTTTCCTGTATCAAACCGGCACCGCCTCTGATGATAATATGGTTGTCTACATCTGCGACCAGGCCAGCAAGATCGGCATTGAGCTGACCCCGCAATCTGCGCAAATGATGGACTGGTATGGCATGATCCAGAGCGGTGACTATGGCCTGACCATCTTCAAGACCCAGGGCGGCTACTATGATCCGGCTATGGTCATTACCAATATCAACCCGTCTACCTCTATGGACCCCATCCTCATGCAGATCGGGGCGTCCCAGCCGGAGCTGGCGGCGCTGGTGGACGAACTGGACTCTGCTACTGATGAGGGCCGTATTCAGGAAATTTACAACACCATCCTGACTACTATGGCAGACCAGTGCCTGACTACACCGCTGATTTATACCCGACAGCTTGCCATTTACAGCAATGCGGTAGCAAGCTATACCTTTCCTACCGATGCCAGCTTTACTTCCGTTCAGAATATCCATCTGAATTAAGCCTTTCAAATTAACTGATAAAAGGAGCAGGCCCATCCATTCGGCCTGCTCCTTTCGCTTGGCCTGATTGGAGTATAACATACCCGATAGGTCGTAGACGATGCCAAACAAAAGAAGTACACTTAAATCAAAGGTTAGCAACAACTAATCAAAGAATTGATAAGGAGGTCTTGTATCCATGAAACAAAAATCCGGCGGGATCAAACGGTTGATGGAGTTCACGGGAAAACACCGTGGGCTGCTCACTGTTTCCCGCATCCTATCCGGCATCAGTTCGGTCTTTATCCTTGGACCGTTCCTCTGCGTTTACTTTGCAGCGCGTGACTTGGTGGGCGTATTTGCCGGGACGCCGTTAGACACGAACAGCCTTGTCCGCTGGGGCCTGCTTGCCCTGGGACTGGAATTGATCGGTCTGGTCCTTTACTTTTCGGCGCTGCTCTGCTCTCATGTAGTGGCATTTCACACGGAGAAAACCCTAAAGATGGCAGCGTTGAAACATTTGGCGAAGATGCCGATGGGGTACTTTGACGCAAATCCCAGCGGAAAACTGCGGAAGATCATCGACGATAACAGTTTTCAGACCGAGACTTTTATCGCTCACCAGCTCCCCGACTTGGTGGGAGCGCAGGTCACGATGATCGTGAGTTTGGTGCTGATGCTGGTCTTTGACTGGCGTGTAGGTATCCCGCTCCTGCTGCTCTTTGGCATTGGTTTCTTCTTGCAGGGGTCCCTCATGGGGAAGGACAGCATGAAATTCATGCAGACCTACCAGGATTCTCTGGAAACGATGAACCATGAGGCGGTGGAGTACATCCGGGGCATTTCGGTAGTCAAGGTGTTCGGACAGACAGTGCAATCTATCACCAAGTTTAACGACGCCATCAAATCCTACCGAAAGTTTGCTCTGGCTTACACGATGTCCTGCAAAAAGGGAATGGTGGCGTTTAACTCAGTCATCAATTCCAGCTTCCTGGTGCTGGTGCCTACGGCGCTTATTATCGGGTTCGTTTCCAGCGACCTGATTGGCTTTATGCAAAGTTTTCTGTTCTATGTGATCTTTTCTCCTGCCTGTGCAGTCATGCTCAACAAGATCATGTATATGACCAGCTACAAAATGCAGGCGGAGGAGTCCATGCGCCGCATCGACATGATCTTGACTGCCGAACCGCAGGCGGAGACTTCTGCACCCAAACATCCCAAGACTTGCGATGTGTCCTTTGAGAATGTGACCTTCGCATACGAAAATACGGACCATCCGGCAGTATCCCATTTGAGCTTCACGGCCAAGGCTGGGACAACTACCGCATTGGTCGGGCATTCCGGCTCCGGAAAAAGCACAACGGCCAGCCTGATTCCCCGTTTCTACGATGTGCAGCAGGGATCGATCAAGATAGGTAGTATGGACATTCGGGAAATTCCCCATGCTGACCTGATGAAGATGGTTGCTTTTGTATTTCAGGACCCCAAATTGTTTAAGGACACCCTTCTGGAAAACATCCGGGCAGGCAGACCTTCCGCCACACGGGATGAGGTCTTGCAGGCGGCGCATCTGGCCCAGTGCGATGATATTCTGAAAAAATTCCCGGATGGCATCGACACTGTGGTAGGTAGTAAGGGAGTGTATCTTTCCGGCGGCGAAACACAGCGCATTGCGATTGCCCGCGCCATTCTGAAAGACGCCCCCATCGTGGTGTTAGATGAGGCGACTGCCTACGCTGACCCGGAGAACGAACAGCAGATCCAGAAAGCCTTTGAGGGGCTGGTCAAGGGCAAGACGGTCATTATGATCGCACACCGGCTCTCCACCATTCAGGACGCTGATCTCATTCTGGTAATGAAGCAGGGTGAATTGGTGGAAAGCGGAACCCATGACGCACTGGTGAAGCAGGGCGGTGAGTACGCCAAAATGTGGAGCAACTACACAAAGACTACCAAGTGGCACATCGGGAATGAGGTGAAAGTATGCTAAAACGGATGTTTGCCCTGAGCGATCAGGGATCAAGAGATTTGAATAAAGGAATTGCGGCCACTACCCTCAGCAATCTGTGCTTGATTGCTCCGGTCAGCCTGCTGGTCATGGTGATATGGGAACTGCTGAATGTGATTTCCGGGCAGGAAAGCAGTATGCGGGATCATGCAGCCTTGTTTATTTGCGGTACAGCAACCATGTTTATCATTGTGTTTTTGACCCAGTGGCTTCAGTACAATAAAACTTATACCGTGGCGTATGAGGAAAGCGCCAATCGCCGGATTGTCCTAGCAGAGAAGCTGCGGAAACTTCCACTGTCCTTCTTTGGCCAGCGCAATCTTTCTGACCTGACTACCACCATTATGGGGGACTGTACGGCTCTGGAGCGCGTATTTTCCAATGCGATCCCGCAGCTCTTTGGAACGATTTTCATGTTTATGATAACGGCTATCGGCCTGCTGGTGCTTGACTGGCGGATGGGCCTTTGCATCGTAGTGCCGGTGCCTGTGGCAGCCTTGGTAGTCTTTGCGGCGAAGAAAGCTCAGTCCAATGCTGAGAGCACCAACATGGATGCCAAGAGAGCTGCCTATGACGGCGTGCAGGAATACCTTGATACCATCCAGGAGCTAAAATCCTGCTCCCGTGAAGAAGAATACCTAGAGGGGCTGGAAAAGAAGCTGGATTATGTGGTAAAGTGTTCCTTCCGCAACGAGATTGCTCCCGGTGCTGCTACGACAACAGCTCAATTTATCCTTCGGTTTGGCCTTGTGGCGGTCATGCTGGTGGGCGGTATTCTGGTGACGGCCGGCTCGTTGTCCATCCCCCTGTTCATTCTGTTCCTGCTTTTTGCCGGCCGCATTTACGATCCTTTCACCAGTTGCTTCATGCTGATGGCAGAAGTGTTCTCTGCCCTTGTCAGCGTCAAGCGTATGAAGCAGATCGATGCGACCCCGGAACAGACTGGCACCAATGTCTGCAATAACAAGGGCTACGACATTGAGTTTAAGAATGTAGTATTCTCTTACAATGAGGAGCCGGTTTTGAAGGGCGTATCCTTTGTGGCAAAGCAAGGCGAGGTCACGGCGCTGGTAGGCCCATCCGGCAGCGGCAAGTCTACCGCCTCCAAACTGGCAGCACGCTTTTGGGATGCGGACTCCGGAACCATTACCCTGGGCGGCGTGGATGTCAAAACGGTAGAACCGGAAACGCTGTTCAAGAATTATGCCATTGTATTCCAAGATGTCATGCTCTTTGATGAGACTGTCATGGAAAATATCCGGCTGGGCTGGGGCGATGCCACTGATGAGGAAGTTATGGCTGCGGCCAGAGCTGCCCAATGCGAGGAATTTATTCAGCGCCTGCCCCAAGGGTATCAGACGAATATCGGGGAAAACGGCAGCGCCCTGTCCGGTGGCGAGCGTCAGCGCATTTCGATTGCCCGCGCCCTGTTGAAAAATGCTCCCATTGTCCTGCTTGATGAAGCAACTGCTTCTATGGATGCCGAGAGTGAAACACTGATACAGGATGCCTTGTCGGTACTGCTGAAGGATAAGACGGTCATGGTGATTGCCCATCGCATGAGGACAGTGGCAAATGCTGATAAGATCGTGGTTCTGGACGACGGCAAGGTCAGTGAGATGGGGACACCTGCTGCACTGATGAAAAAGGGCGGTCTATATGCACACCTTGTTGAATTACAGCAATGAAAATAGAAAGGAAATCTTATGGAACAACACTGGAAGTTAAAAGATTTAGGTCTGACAATCGTATTTTCCGTTATTTACTTTGCTGTGGTTTTGGCAGCTACGATTATGGGCGGCATACACCCATTGCTCTATCTGTTTGTAACAACATTAATTGCTCTCGTGGCGTGGATTCCATATATGTATGTTATGGCAAAAGTGCCGAAAGCAGGCGTGGTTCTCATTATGAACCTATTTGTAGCAATCGCTTTCGTGGCTTTTGGGGAGCTTGCGAATCTGTTGCTTGGGAGCTTGATTGCTTGTTCTATTTTAGCGGAAATCATTCGGAAATGGGCCGGATATAAGAATTACAAAGGTATCGTGATGAGTTATATCTTGCTTTCGTTAAGCAATATCGGTTCTCCGTTGTATGTATGGGTATTCTCTGACTATGCCATTTCAGAGGCATCCGAAGAAATGTCTGCAAATTATGCTGAGATATTATCAACCTTGACTTCTCCGTGGTTTAT
>OHWT01000293.1_pt1 | contig 10438 bp, 10 predicted proteins | sample 1579791 | NCBI WGS metagenome assembly OHWT01 (sample SAMEA3882512, study PRJEB24775) | human gut metagenome | biome: human-associated habitat; feature: intestine environment; material: feces | place: Netherlands | collected 2009/2010
CCTGCGGCGGCGGCATCTACACCTCCGCGGTGGAAGCGGCGCTGAAGAGCAAGGCGTATGTGGTCGGCGTTGACGTTGACCAGCACTACATTGGCGAAAAGGCTGTCGCCGAGAACGGCTACAACCCGTTCGTGACCTCCGCCATGAAGGGCCTGAAGGAAGCGACTGTGTCCGCGCTGGGCAAGTTCTTTGACGGCACTTGGGCGGACATCGGCGGCAAGGTGGAAACCCTGAACCTGCAGGCGGGCGACTATGTGGGTCTGCCGACGGCCGAGGCTTCCTGGGGCTTCAAGACCTTCACGATGGACGAGTATAACAAGCTCATCGAGGATATCCGCTCCGGCGCGCTCACCGTGTCTGCGGAGATCGCGGATCACCCGGCCGTGGATGCCAGCGTGACCGTCAACTACATCGACTAATCTCCGATACATCGACGAATCCCCGATAATCGGAAACAGAAGCTCCCCGCTCAAAAGGCGGGGAGTTTTTCTGTTATGCGGCAAATGAGCAAATCCGAAATTTAGGGCAGATTCTTATAACGGCCGCGCGATCAAAGACATGCCGTCCCCCGCGGATGCATACAGTGAAGGGCAGGGAAAACCGAGGGAGGGATGAGCGTGGAGATGACATTATCCCGCGAGACGCTTTGCTTTGAGCGCCTCGCTTTGGCCAGAGAGGAACAGGTGAGCGTAGAGGGCGAGGCGACGCTGCCGGGGAGCATGCGCGACGCGGTGACGGTGCTCAGCGTGCAGGCGCAGGCCTATCTGGAGGACGCGCGGGCGACGGCGGGCGGCATGACGCTGCGCGGGCACGTGAGCTTTCAGGCGCTGTATACGCAGGGGGATTTGACGCGAATCCGCGCGATGGAGACGACGTGCGACTTTGAGCACAGCATCGACGCGCCGGAGCTTCAGCCGGATATGCGGGTGAACGCGAGCGTCGCCGTGCAGGAGACGGAGGGGACGGCGGCAAGCGGCCGCATGACCCTGCGCGCGCTGCTCGATCTTCAAATCGAAGCGTTTGAAATGACCCGTCAGGCGCTCGTGACCGACGCGGCGGGCGACGCGGACGCGCTCAGAACCCGGATGCAGCGCGTCGCCTTCTGCCGGACGGCGCCGCTGGGCGAGGAGAAGACGCTGGTGCGTGAGGAATTTGATCTGCCCGCGCGGCTGGAGGTCGGCGACGTGCTCAGCGCGACGGGGGAGGCCGCCGTGGCAGAGTTGACGGGCGGCGCGGGGCGCATCGGCGTCAGCGGCACGGTGGAGGTGCGCGTGCTGCACAGGCCGCAGGAAGCGGGCAATCCGCTGGTGATGACCAGCCACGAGCTGCCCTTTGAGCTGAGCATCGACACGCAGATCCCCGACGGGGCGCAGATTCACGCGCAGGCGGAGGCCATTGACGTGATGGCGGACTCGATGGCGGACGACAAACGCCGGACGCTGCGCGTGGAGGCGGAGGTGCGCGTTCGCCTGAGCGGCTGCGTGCAGGAGGAAAAGGAACTGCTCGAAGACCTGTACAGCGTATCGGGCGACGCGCTCATCCCGCAAAAAGAGCGGTTTGACGTGCACGCCTTCGAGGAGAGCAGCGACGTTCGCGAAAGCATTCGTCTGCCCATCGCGCTGGCGAAGGATGCGCCGCCCATCGGCACGGCGCTCGCCGCGTTCGCGCAGCCGACGATCACGGCGGCCACGCCCGCGGGGAAGCGGCTCGACGCGGAGGGCGTGATGGCCGTGACGCTGATCTATCTGCCGATGGATTCGGATATCCCGATGGCCATACACACGCGCGAGCCGTTCGCGATGACCTTCCCCATCGAGACGACCGAGGATGCGCAGGTGCAGGCGCGCGTCATCGAGGCGACGCCCGGACCGGCGACCAGCGACCGCGCGGAGGTGCGCTGCGTCGTGGGGCTGCATGTCGTCAAGCACGGCGTGCGCCCGCTTGACGCGGTGATCGACGTGGCGCAGCAGCCCGCCGCCCGGCAGGAGCGCGGCTTCGTACTCGTCTGGCCGGCCAAGGGGGAATCCCGCTGGGAGACGGCCAAGCGGCTGCGCGTTGCGGAGGAGGAACTGCATCCCGCCGGAAAGGGCGCGATGCTGGCGTTTCGAAAATGACCCCGAGGGCGCGGAAGCGCCCTTTAGAATGCAAAAAAAGCTATTCTCCCCCCTTTTTTTCGGGGGAGAATAGCTTTTTGTCTACGGTCTGAAAAGCGGGTCAAGCCCGCTTTTTTTAATGCGGCAGGGCGGCTTTCAGCCGAATCAGCCCCACCGCGTCCGCAATGAACCAGCCAATCGGAATCGCCAGCCAGATGGCCGTCACGCCGAAATGCGGCGCGAACGCATAGGCCAGCGCGACGCGCAGACCGAGCGAAATCACCGTCAGCACGACGGACATGCCCGCCCGCTCAAGCCCGCGATAGATCGCGTAGAGCAGGAACAGCAGGCCGATGCCGACGTAGAACACGCCCTCCACGCGCAGATAATGCACGCCGACGGCCAGAATCTCGCGCTCGCCGGGGTCGATGAACAGCGTGAGCAGCGGCCGCGCAAAGAGAAAGACCAGCGCGGAAACGACGGCGCAGAAGGAGAGCGAAAGCAGCGCCGCCTCGCGGATGCCCTGCTTCACGCGCTCCGGCTTGCCCGCGCCGGTGTTCTGCGCAACGAAGGTCGCAAAGCCGTTGGCAAAATCCTGCGCGGGGGAATAGGCGAACGAATCAATCTTCACGCCCGCCGCGAACGCCGCCATCGTTGCGACGCCGAAGCTGTTGACGAGGCTCTGCACGAGCAGAATACCGAAATTCATAATGGATTGCTGCACGCTCGTCAGCACGCTGACGCTCGCGATGCGGGAAAGCAGCGGACGATCCAGCCGGAAATTCGAGCGGCGCGGGCGGAGTTCGGGAAGGCGGAAGAAGAAATACAGCGCAATGCCCGCCGCGGAAAGCCCCTGCGCGATTACCGTCGCCAGCGCCGCGCCGGCAACGCCCCGACGCAGGACGAGCACGAACAGCAGATCGAGCGCGATGTTCACCACCGTGGAGAGCAGCAGAAACAGCAGAGACGCAAGCGAATTGCCGACGCTGCGCAGCGCCGCCGCGAAGAAGTTATACAGGAAAGTGAAGAAAATGCCCGCGAAGATCACCCGCAGGTAGCTTGTGATATCCGGAACGGCCTCCGGCGGGACGCGCAGCAGCACGATGAACGCATCGAGCATCGCGTAGCTGAGCACCGTCAGCAGGAGGGACAGCGCCGCAATGAGACAGAAGGCGTTGGTCATCGCGGTCTTGAGCTTATCCATGTTCCCCTCGCCGTAAAGCTGGCTGAAGACGACGCCGCTGCCCATGCACAGCCCGAGGACGAGGCTTGTGAGCAAAATCATCAGCGAAAACGCGCTGCCGACGGCTGCAAGGGCGACGTTGCCCAGAAAGCGGCCGACAATCAGCGTATCGGCGACGTTATAGAGCTGCTGAAGCAGGTTGCCCGCGATCAGCGGCAGGCTGAAGCGGATCAGCCCGGCGCGAATGGAGCCCTGCGTTAAATCCTGCTGCAAAGAAAAAACCTCCCTGAAAAATGCTTCCGAATCCCTATTATACAGCGAAAACGGGAAAATGGAAGATGGGATTTGACGAAAGCGGCGGCATGCGGTACAATAAGGCGCGAAAAACGGAAAGGGATGAAGCGCATGAACATCAAGGCGGCGATTTGGGATTTGGACGGCACGCTGCTCAATACGCTGGACGATCTGGCGGCGAGCACGAACGCGGCGCTGGCGGCGAACGGCCTGCCGACGCACACGACGGACGAGGTGCGGATGTTTGTCGGCAACGGCATCGGCAAGCTGATCGAGCGCGCCGTGCCGAACGGGCGGGAAAACCCGAAATTTCAGGCGGTCTACGATGCGTTTGTCGCGCATTACGGCGCGCACAGCCGTGACCGCACAAAGCCCTACGACGGGATTCTGCCGATGCTGGACGCATTGGCCGCGCAGGGCGTAAAGCTGGCGATTGTTTCCAACAAGATTGATTTTGCGGTGAAGGAGCTGAGCCGCGATTATTTCGGCGAACGGATGCAGGCGGCCATCGGCGACGACCCCGGCCGCAGAAGAAAGCCCGCGCCGGACAGCGTGCTGGAGGCCATGCGCCAGTTGGGCGTGACGCGGGCGGAGACCGTCTACATCGGCGATTCGGATGTGGATGTGGAGACGGCGCGCAACGCGGGCGTGGCCTGCTGCGCGGTGAGTTGGGGCTTCCGCTCGGTGCAATGCCTCCGGGATGCGGGCGCGGCGCGAATCGCGGCCAATCCGCAGGAGCTGCTGGCCATGCTGGAGGCGCTGTGAGACCGCCGTATGACGCGGCGCTGGTGCTCGGCGTGGAGCTGGACGCGGACGACGCGCCGACGGAGGAGCTGGCGCGCCGGGTGATGGCGGCGGCGCGGGCGTATCGGGACGGCGCGTGCGCGCGTCTGGTGCTGTGCGGCGGCCGTCTGCCCGGTCACAGGCGCTCGGAGGCGGAAGTGATGGCGCGCATGCTCGCGGCGCTGGGCGTGCCGAAGCGGGTCTTGATCTGGGAAGACCAATCGAGGGACACGATGGAAAACTGCCGCAACGCCGCGGCGCTGCTGGGCGGAACGGGGCGCGTTCTGGTGGTGACGAGCGATTATCACCTGCGCCGCGCGGTGATGACGGCTCGGCGCGCGGGGCTTCACGCGGACGGGCTGGCGGCGAAGACGACCGGCGGGCGCGTCGGGAAGCGGCTGATGGAGGCTTGCTACATCGCGGATCTGCTGCTCGGCTGGCAGGACGAGGGCAGGGCGCGCCCCGCGTGGACATACCGCCTGTTTGCGCGGGTGTTCGGCGAACAGGCAAAAAAATAAAGCGCGACGAAGCGAATTGTCGATTGCATATTGACAGGGGCGGCGCGCGTGGTATAATAAGAACAACTGAACAGCGAGACCTTTGAGAGATCTTCAGGGCAGGGTGCAAGTCCCTACCGGCGGTACAGCCCGCGAGCCGTTTTGGCCGATTCGGTGAAACTCCGAAGCCGACAGTATAGTCTGGATGGAAGAAGCGATATCTCCTTTTTTTCATGACGAAGAAAGAATCAGCCCCTGATCGCTCTGCTTTCAGGGGCTTGTTTGTCAGAATCTAAAAAAAGAGGTTTTGTGTATGTCTCAGAAAAAATCAAGCGGCAGCGCGGTGTTTGTTATGACCCGCTGCGGAATCCTCGCGGCGATGGCCGTCATCCTGTATTACATCGAGATCCCGGTCGTCGCGTTTTACAAGCTGGATCTGTCCACACTGCCGGCGATTCTGGCGGGCTTTGCGATGGGGCCGCTGCCGGGCGTGGCGGTGGTCGTCATCAAGAATCTGGTGCACATGCTCGGCACGAGCACGGCCTGCGTGGGCGAAATGGCGGATATCATCATGTCCAGCTGTTTCATCATCCCGGCCAGCCTGATTTACCGCCGCCGCAAGGACAGAAAGAGCGCGGTGCTCTCGATGGCGGTCGGCACGGTGCTGATGACGATTGCGGGCGTGCTGGTCAACTACTTCATCCTGATTCCGGCGTATCAGACGCTGATGAATCTGCCGCTCGAGGTGATCGTCGGCATGGGCACGAAGGTTTGGAGCTATATCGACAACACGGTGAAGCTGGTGATTTTCATTACCGCGCCGTTCAACATCCTCAAGGGCGCTGTGCTCAGCGTGGTAACGTATCTGCTCTACAAGCGCGTGTCGCCGCTGCTGCACCAGAAGAGCGCCAGATAAGCGAAGTATAGGTGAGTCATTTGCTGGAAATCCTCTGTAAAACCGAAAAAGACATGCAGCGCCTCGGCCAAAGCCTTGGCGCTTGCATGCGCGTGGGCGACGTGGTGCTGCTGACGGGCGAGATGGGCGCGGGCAAAAGTGTGCTGACCCGCGCGGCGGCGCGCGCGATGGGCGTGGAAGGGCCGGTGCCCAGCCCGACGTTCACCATCCTCAACATTCACGAGGGGCGGGCGATGCGGCTGTATCATTTTGACCTGTACCGCCTGTCCGACGCGGACGAGCTGTACGGCATGGGGCTTGACGAATACATCCCGGCGGAGGACGGCGTGAGCTTCATCGAGTGGCCGCAGATGGCGCAGGAAGCTATGCCCGAGGACGCGCTGCACGTGCACATCGCCTATGCGGAGGACGGCGCGGCGCGCGTGGCGACGCTGGAGGCCGGCGGCACATTTGACGAGGCGAGAATCGACGAGATCAAGCGGAGGCTGGAGGCAGACGATGAACATCCTGATGATTGACACATCCGGCCCGGCATGCGGTGTGGCCATCATGGCCGACGGCAGGCTGGTCTACGAGGCGGAATTGACGCACAGGCAGACGCACAGCCAGCGCGTCATGCCGATGGTGGATACGGCGCTGCAAATGAGCGACATGACGGCGGCGGATATGGACGTATTCGGCGCGGTGGTCGGCCCCGGCTCGTTCACCGGCGTGCGCATCGGCGTTTCCACGGTGAAGGCGCTGGCGCACGCGGCGAATAAGCCCTGCGTCGCGGTGGACGCGCTTGAAGCGCTGGCCGCGAACGTGACGGCGTTTGACGGCGTGGTCTGCCCGATTCTCGACGCGCGCGCCCAGCAGGTTTACGGCGCGATTTTCAAGCGCGGCGAGCGCTTGACGGAAGACACGGTGGAAAAGCTGACGCTGTTTCTCGACCGCGTGGAGGCGACGGGCGAAAATGCGCTGTTCCTCGGCGACGGCGCGCCCGGCTTTGAAGCGGCGATTCGCGAGCGGCTGGGGGATAAGGCGCATTTTGCGCAGCCCCAGCACAACGGCCTGCGCGCGGGAAGCGCCTGTGCGCTGGCGGCGCGGCGGCTTGAAGCGGGCGAAACGCCGCTGGATTACATCACGCTTCTGCCGCTGTATCTGCGCGCGCCGCAGGCCGAACGCGAGCGCGCCGCGCGGGAAGGAGCAAAGCATGGCTGAGCCGACGATCCGGCCGATTCGCGAGGCGGACGTGAAGCAGATTCACGAAATCGAGAAGGCCTGCTTCGCGATGCCATGGTCGGAGGAATCCATCCTGCACGACGTGAAGGAGAACGTCGTGGCGCGCTGGCTGGTGCTCGACGACGGAAACGGCGGGGTGCTGGCCTACGCGGGCATGTGGTTTGTGCTCGACGAGGCGCACGTCTGCAACGTGGCCGTCCGTCCGGACTGCCGGGAAAAGGGCTACGGCAAGCGGATTTTCACGGCGCTGATCGACCTGGCGAAGGCGAACAGCATGGCGATGATGACGCTGGAGGTGCGCCGCTCGAACACGGACGCGCAGAACCTGTATCACGCCTGCGGGATGCTCGACGTGGGGTATCGCAAGCGGTATTACGAGGATAATAAAGAGGACGCGCTGATTATGTACCGCGATTTTGTCTACCCGGAGCAGAGCGAAACCGAGGCGTGACGCGCCCGGCCGCGTAAAAGCAGCATACAATTTGAGGGGCGGCGCGGTCAATCGGCGTTGCCCCCTTTTCTTTTGGCGGAAAATGGAGTACAATATTAGAATCCGAAATAATGGGGATGACTAGGATAAGGAATAGGGGCGAAGGGATGCAGCTTGAAATTCGCGGGGCGACGGTCGATGTGACGGTGAGCGGGGATTCCGGGCGCGGCGTGCTGCTGCTGCACGGATTCATGTGCTCGGCGCAGATGATGAGCAGCGTGCAGGAAGCGCTCTGCGGTCAGATGCGCGTGGCGGCGATTGATTTCCCCGGCCACGGCAAAAACGGCAGGAGCGCGCCGCCGCCGAAGCCGTGGGGCGTGCCGGACTATATGGAAATGACCGCCGAGGTGATCCGTCGGCTGAAGCTCGCGCCGTGCGACATCGTGGCCCATTCCTTCGGCGCGCGGGTGGCGATTCTGCTGGCAGCGACATACCCTGAGCTTGTGGGGCGGATGATTCTGACCGGGGCGGCGGGCATCAAAAAGCCGAAGACGGGCGGGGCGACGGTGAAGCAGCGCGTCTACAAGGGGCTGCGCGGCGCGGTCAACCTGATGGATAAGACGCACCTGTTCGGCAGTCTGCCGGAGCGGGGGCGCGAGGCGCTGGTGCAGAAATTCGGCTCGGCGGATTACAAGGCGCTCTCCCCGGAGATGCGCAAGACATTTGTGAAGATCATTTCGCTGGATTTGACCGACGAGCTGCCGCGCGTCAAGGCGCCGACGCTGCTCTATTGGGGCGCGGAGGACACCGAAACGCCGCTCTGGATGGGCAAACTGATGGAAGAGAAGATCCCCGACGCGGGGCTGGTCGTGCAGAAGGGCGCGGGGCATTTCGCCTACCTCGAACACAATCAGGCGTTCCTGCGCATCGCAAAAAATTTCCTGCTGGAGGGTAGAGCGTGAAATTCCTTTTGACAATCATACAGGCGGTCGGGCTGGGCTGCGCGAGCGCGGCGGCCGGGCGGCGGGTGCTGCATTATTTGCAGCTTGAAAGCTATCAGCTTCCGGGCTACGTCAAGAGCGTGAGGCGCAACGCCATGCGCGCGCTGATTCCGCCGATCGCGATGGCGGCCGTCGGCGTGGCGGCGCTGCGGCTCAGCGGGCTGACCGGGCTGGCGCTTTTGCTGGAGGCGCTGACGGCGGCGCTGCTGGTCTGGCAGGCGGCGAAGGAAAAGGCGAAGAAGCCTTTTGTCGCAACCGAGCGCGTGAAGCGGCTGCTGGCGGTGCATGCCGCGATCAACACCGTGCTGGCGCTGGCGCTGCTGACGGTTTCTCCGGTGCTGGGCTATCTGCTGCCCGCCTTTGAACCGGCGCTGCTGATGCTGGCGGCGCTCATCGCCGCGCCGATGGAAAAGCACATCGCGGGGCAGTTCATAAAGGATGCGCAGGCGAGACTGGCCGCGCAGCCGGGCTTGATTAAAATCGGCATCACGGGCAGCTACGGCAAGACGAGCACGAAATTCCTGCTGCGCGACATCCTCTCCGTGAAATACAACGTGCTGGCCACGCCGTCGAGCTTCAATACGCCGATGGGCGTGACCCGCGTGATCCGCGAGCAGCTCACGCCCGCGCATCAGGTGTTCATCGCCGAGATGGGCGCGCGCCATGTGGGCGACATTCGCGAATTGGTGGAGCTGGTGCACCCGCAGATGGGGCTGATTACATCCGTCGGGCCGCAGCACCTGGACACGTTCGGCACGATCGAGCGCGTGCGGGATACGAAATACGAGCTGATCGAGGGGCTGCCGAAGGACGGCACGGCGGTTTTCGCGCGGGACGGCGCCATCTGCGAGGCGCTGTTTGAGCGCTGCCCGCTCGAGCGAAAATACAAGCCGGGGATGCTGGTCGATGCGAAGAACGTCGTCTGCGGCCCGTGGGGCACGCGGTTCGCGCTGACGGACGTGCAGACCGGCGAGGAAGCGAGCTGCCAGACGCGGCTGCTCGGCGAACATTCGATCTCCAACCTGCTGTTGTGCTGCACGGCGGCGCGCGCGCTGGGCATGACGCTTCAGGAAATCGCGCTGGGCGTTTCGCGCTGCCAGCCGGTGGAGCATCGGCTGGAGCTGCTTTCCGGCGGCGCGGGCGTGAGCATCATCGACGACGCATTCAACGCCAACCCGGTCGGCGCGCAGTGCGCGCTGCGGGTCATCCGAGATTTCCCCGGACGGCGGATCATCATCACGCCGGGCATGGTGGAGCTGGGCGGAAACGAGGACGGATTCAACCGCGCGTTCGGCGAACAGATGGCCGACAGCGTGGATATCGCGATTCTGGTCGGTAAAAAACATACGCAGCCCATCGTAGACGGGCTGACGAAAGCGGGCTTTCCGCAGGAAAACATCCATGTGGTCGGCAGCCTTGAGGAGAGCACGACCCTGCTGCACGGCATGATGCGGTCGGGCGACGTGGTGCTCTATGAAAACGATCTGCCGGATAATTACAGCGAGTGAGGAGCGTGTAGAGAATGAGTAAAATGAATATTGCGGTGTTCTTTGGTTCCCGCAGCTGCGAGCATGACGTGTCGATCGTTTCCGCGCTGCAATGCATCGAGGCGACGAAGGCGGCGGGCTTTAACGTGACGCCGGTGTATATCTCCCGCGACGGCCTGTGGTACACGGGCGAGCCGCTGGAAAACATTGAAACCTTCCGCGAGTTTAACCCGATGACCAAGGGAATCACCCGCGTGACGCTGGATGTGACGGCGAACGCGGGCGACCTGTGGGCATGGCCGCCGCAGCGCGCGGGGCTGTTTGCCAAGGTGCCGGCGCCGCTGTGCCATATCGACTGCGTGATCCCCGTGTTCCACGGCTGGCACGGCGAGGACGGCACGATTCAGGGTCTGCTGGAGATGGCGAACATCCCGTATGCGTCCTCCGGCGTGCTGGGCTCGGCCATCGGCATGGATAAGATCGCGATGAAGCAGATTCTGCGCGGCGCGGGCTTCCCGGTGCTGGATTTT
>OHWT01000294.1_pt1 | contig 10430 bp, 10 predicted proteins | sample 1579791 | NCBI WGS metagenome assembly OHWT01 (sample SAMEA3882512, study PRJEB24775) | human gut metagenome | biome: human-associated habitat; feature: intestine environment; material: feces | place: Netherlands | collected 2009/2010
AGCATAAATTCTGTGCATCGCGAAGCGTGTTACTGTGAACGGAGTGAACAGTAACGCATTTTCCAAATACACTCTAATGTTTATAGATTTTTATAGACATATTTTTATGTATGTGATATAATCAATCACATACAAAAGAACGATACGGGCTACAGAGGAGGTGAAAGTGGTGACAGACAGACAAATACTGGAAGCTGTTTTGACAGAGGTCAGAGGATTTGGGACGCGAATGGATAAATTCGAAAGTCGAATGGATGGATTCGAAAGCCAAATGGATAAATTCGAAAGCCAGATGGATCGAATGGAAGAGCGTCAGAAGCGTTTTGAAGAAGAGACCAGAAATAACTTTGCAGATATCAAACTGCATTTGGAGAACATAACGGATAGGAATATTTCTATCCTTGCAGAGAATCATCTGAATCTTATCAATAAGATGGATGTGTCGGCTACCTGGATGAACAGGATTATGATTAATGAGGTTAAGATGAATGCTTTGACAGATCAGGTTGCCAGACTTCAGGCGAAATCCAGTTAAGCTTCCAATGATGAAAATACGAACGGATAAAAAGGGAGAACCATTGAGGTTCTCCCTTTAAAAGGTTTATTTTATGCGATTTTCCGATAGAATTATTCTCCGAAATATCTCTTAAGCAGACCTGCGAATGCTTTTCCGTGTCTTGCTTCATCTCTTGCCATTTCATGAACTGTATCATGGATAGCGTCAAGGTTAGCAGCTTTTGCACGTTTAGCAAGGTCTGTTTTACCAGCTGTAGCACCGTTCTCGGCTTCTACACGCATCTGAAGGTTTTTCTTTGTGCTGTCTGTTACAACTTCACCTAATAATTCAGCGAATTTAGCAGCATGTTCTGCTTCTTCATAAGCTGCTTTTTCATAGTATAAACCGATTTCCGGATATCCTTCTCTGTGAGCAACTCTTGCCATTGCAAGATACATACCAACTTCAGAGCATTCACCCTGGAAGTTTGCTCTTAAATCAGCCATGATGTCTTCGCTGGATCCCTGAGCAACACCTACAACGTGTTCAGCAGCCCATGACATTTCGCCATCCTGCTTTACGAATTTATCAGCCGGTGCCTTACATACAGGACAGGCTTCCGGAGCTTTCTCACCTTCATAAACATAACCACATACACTACATACCCATTTTGTCATAATTAAAATCTCCTTTTCTTTTTAATGAATTTATTAGGGATGCCAGAAAATAAATTGATTATCTCAGCATCGTTTAGTTCTTACTGCTTTCCGTCTGTGCGGTAGAAAAAGTAATTTTTTAATAATAGTAATTATTACTGTTTTCTGTGATTTTAGATTACCATACTTGATTGAAAAAGTCAAGTTTAATTTTAGCTTTTTTGCAATTTTTTATCATTAGTTGTTATTCCCAATTTGGCCACTAATGATGTAAGCAAAAACTACTTTGAACTATCAGAGCTGCCTTCTGTCTCTTTCAGGCAGTCCTCACACAGGCCGAAGAATCTGGCACTGTAATCAGTAATCTTTCCTTTGAAGTTCTCACCTGCAAGATCCATAATGTGGTGAATTCCCTCGCTCTCAAGGTCGATGATCCGCTCACATCTGATACACATGAAGTGGCAGTGCCTCTCGGTCCGCCCGTCAAAGTGATCCGCTCCGGCGAAAGAGGAAAGCTTCTTAATCTCTCCCAGATCAGCCAGCAGAGATAAGTTGCGATATACCGTACCGAGGCTGATATTCGGATAGATGAGCTTCATATTCTCATATACCACATCGGCAGTAGGATGATCTGTTCTGGTTCTTAGAAACTCTTTAATCGATTCCCTCTGACGGCTGTATTTCAGTGTCGCCATGGTATTCCTCCCTTCCCTGTTTACTCGCAAATGATTTATCATAACTGTTCAGGATAGTTGCAGTTATAATCTGTTCAATAACGATAATCATTACTGATATTGATACTATACAATATTGGATTGAAATTGTCAAGATATAAAATTATTATTTTATAGAATTGTTATAGTTTGGTTACTGTTCACACACCACTATCCCGCGAGGTGTTTTGGCATGAATATGTCAAAATCTGGAATGAATTTTGGCTACGTTACTGAGAACGGAGTGAACAATAACGATGTGGGTTTACAAATCAACCAAAATGTGCTATATTTTCCCTATAACAGGAAATAACTATTTCCTATAGCTAACAGCGTTCCACGATCACAGAGCGGAGTGCTGTCACGAAATAACACAAACTCATTGAAGAAGAGAGTAGATCCGCAGACCGTATTACAGAGAAATCCCCATGGATCATATATCACAGATTCAAAGGCTGAGAGGGATATGCAAGGAGCAGGTTGAAGATGGCTTCCGAGAGGCACTGCTGAGAGCCAACAGCTTTAGGCAGCGACAGGCACGCCTGTTACAGCGTAGAGGTATCACAACGTACCTCCCAAGGTTTCCCCGCGCGAGCCCGGAAACGAACAGAAGTGGTAACACGGGTAATACTCGTCTTCTCAGATAATCTGAGGAGACGTTTTTTATGTTATAGGAAATTACTTTGTAATGTTCCTATAACATAAAAAAGCCCTCCGGGCAGGATCACACTGCGACAGAGAGGAATTATTTCCCCCAACACCAGTTCCTTCCTACCATGAAGAATTTATGTTTTTCTTCCATAAATAAGGAGCAGTTGTTACCATTTTTAAACACCAGCTTCGGAAAATATAATTGTTTTCTGTGCATTTGCAGGGAGTGTAGCAACTCTTAGTGCCTGGAAATCTGCGTTATTCGAAAAAATCTCACTGTCTGAGCGAAGCGAGTTTGAGATTTTTTCGAATGGTTTTAGCTGATTTTCAGACACTTAGAGTTCCTAGCTCCCGAAACCGCACAGAAAACAATTATATTTTCCGGAGCGTCCACATTCAAAAAAGGAGACAACAACCCATGGAAAAACAGAAATACTACATCACCACCGCCATCGCCTACACATCCGGCAAACCCCATATCGGCAACACCTACGAAGTCGTCCTTGCCGATGCCATCGCCCGCTACAAACGTCAGCAGGGCTATGACGTATTCTTTCAGACAGGAACCGATGAACATGGTCAGAAAATCGAATTAAAAGCCGAAGAAGCCGGAATCACCCCAAAAGAATTCGTAGACAACGTATCCGGTGAGATCAAAAGAATCTGGGATCTGATGAACACATCCTACGACAAATTCATCCGTACCACAGATGAAGACCACGAAAAACAGGTCAAAAAAATCTTCAAAAAAATGTACGCAAAAGGCGACATCTACAAAGGACACTATGAAGGAATGTATTGTACACCATGCGAATCTTTCTTTACAGAATCCCAGCTTGTAGACGGCAAATGTCCGGACTGCGGCCGCCCATGTGTACCTGCAAAAGAAGAAGCATACTTCTTCAAAATGAGCAAATATGCCGACAAACTCATTGACTACATCAATACACACCCGGACTTCATCCAGCCGGAATCCCGTAAAAATGAGATGATGAACAACTTCCTTCTCCCGGGACTTCAGGATCTCTGTGTATCCAGAACTTCCTTCAAATGGGGAATCCCGGTAGACTTTGATCCGAAACACGTAGTATATGTATGGCTTGATGCCCTTACAAACTATATTACAGGAATCGGCTACGACTGCGATGGCGAAAGCACAGAACAGTTTAACAAACTCTGGCCTGCAGACCTGCATCTGATCGGTAAAGACATTATCCGTTTCCATACAATTTACTGGCCGATTTTCCTGATGTCACTGGATCTGCCGCTTCCGAAACAGGTATTCGGACATCCATGGCTTCTCCAGGGTGATGGAAAGATGAGTAAATCCAAAGGAAACGTAATCTATGCAGATGAACTGGTAGACTTCTTCGGTGTAGATGCAGTCCGCTACTTCGTACTTCATGAAATGCCATTCGAGAATGATGGTGTGATCACATGGGAACTGATGGTAGAGCGTCTCAATTCTGAACTCGCTAACACCCTTGGAAACCTTGTAAACCGTACCATTTCCATGTCAAACAAATATTTCGGCGGTGTGGTAGAAAACAAAGGCGTTACAGAACCTGTAGATGATGATCTGAAGAACTTCATTCTCTCCGTACCTGCCAAAGTAAACGAAAAAATGGATAAACTCCGCGTGGCAGATGCAATGACAGAAGTATTCACAATCTTCAAACGCTGCAACAAATACATCGACGAAACAATGCCATGGGCTCTTGCTAAGGATGAAGAGAAAAAAGACCGTCTTGCAACAGTTCTCTACAATCTGGTTGAGGGAATCTGCATTGGTGCGGTTCTGCTGAAATCCTTTATGCCGGAAACAACAGAGAGAATCCTTGCCCAGTTAAATGCACAGGACAGAGAACTGGAAGACCTTAAGACCTTTGGCCTCTATCCGTCAGGAAATAAAGTAACTGAAAAACCGGAGATCCTTTTCGCCCGCCTTGACCTGAAAGAGGTACTTGCAAAGGTGGCAGAGCTTCATCCGCCGAAAGCAGAAGAACCTGCAAAAGAAGAAAAAGAAGACGTAATTGATATCGAAGCAAAACCTGAGATCACATTTGAAGATTTCGGCAAGCTTCAGTTCCAGGTTGGTAAGATCATCAAATGTGAAGAAGTAAAGAAATCAAAGAAACTTCTCTGCTCACAGGTACAGATCGGAAGCCAGGTGCGTCAGATCGTATCCGGAATCAAAGCACACTACAGTGCAGAAGAAATGGTAGGTAAGAGGGTTATGGTAGTCACAAACCTGAAACCAGCCAAACTTGCCGGTGTACTCAGTGAAGGAATGATCCTCTGCGCAGAAGATGCAGACGGAAACCTTTCCCTGATGGTACCGGAAAAGGAAATGCCTGCAGGTGCAGAAATCTGCTGATCTTTGTATTACTGAGAACAAAGCGAATGGTAGCGAAAATGTGTGAAAACTTACGAATATTATCTTGACAAATACACTCTCAAAAGCTATATTAATATTTAGATAAAGGGGAGTGACTGACTCATGAGTATTCATGGTGTCGTCAATTTCGGTGGGTAAAGACTCCAACCGTATCGTGATGAACAGGCGAGGCTTTTATTGTATGTTCCCGTACAATAAGAGCCTCGCTTTTTGTAAAAACTTAAACAGGGGGATTTTGATCATGTCACAGGGTTTTAATCATTTTGATGAGAACGGAAACGCAGTTATGGTAGACGTTTCCGGGAAAAATATCACTTACAGAACAGCAGTTGCCACAGGTGAGATTCATGTAGGAGAAGCAATCATGGAGGCTGTGAAAGAGGGTTCTGTGAAAAAGGGAGATGTGCTTGGAGTAGCACGTGTAGCGGGGATTATGGGAGTGAAAAGGACTTCTGAGTTGATTCCCATGTGCCATCCGCTTCCGATCCAGAAATGTTCCGTAGACTATGAACTGGATGAGATAAACGGAATTATCCGCGCTTTCTGTACAGTGAAAACAGAAGGCAAGACCGGTGTGGAAATGGAGGCACTGACAGGGGTTCAGGTGACGCTTCTGACGATTTATGATATGTGTAAGGCAATTGACAAGCATATGGTAATGTCCAATATTCATCTGGTTGAAAAGACGGGCGGTAAGAGTGGAGATTTTCATTTTTGATGTCCACAAATTACTTTGCGATTTGCAAAATATTTGTTGGGTAAAATGAAAGAAATGTGTATAATGGAAATACAGAATGGCAGATAACGAAAAAAATTATCTGCCCGACAGGGAGGTTTTTATAAAATGAAAAGAGTAGCGATCATTACATCCAGTGATACGGGATATCGCGGAGAACGTGAGGATTTAAGCGGACCTGCGATCCGAGAGATTGTTGAGAAGAATGGATATGAGGTTGTGTCTGAAGATGTTCTGCCGGATGACAGAAAGATGTTGTCAGAGAGAATGGCGGAAATTGCAGACAGCGGCACAGCGGAACTGATCCTGACAACAGGCGGAACCGGTTTTTCACCCAGAGATATTACACCGGAGGCAACGGAGGATATTATTGACAGACGTGTACCGGGGATTCCGGAGGCAATGCGTGCGTACAGCATGACTATCACGAAACGCGCCATGCTCAGCCGTTCTACGGCAGGTATCCGAAAAAAAACACTGATCATCAATCTTCCGGGAAGTCCGAAAGCTGTAAAAGAGAGCCTGGAGTATATTATTGATGCGCTTGGACATGGCATTGAGATCATGACAGGGGAAGCAGGGAACTGCGCAAGATAACTGATGGCGATAACAGGGATAAGAAAGCAGAGTAGCGTCAGAATCTACTGACGAAAAGAGAAATCAGTGAGCCAAAGCAGAGAAGATAAGCTGACGGCGATAAACGGAAGAGCAGATACGAAAACAGTATCTGAAACTAAAACAGGAAGGTAAAAGGGATAATCTTATGGGAAAAGTAATTGCGGTTTGTACAAGTGAAAGAAAGGGAATACAGAAGACAAGTGTTCCGGAGATTAAAGTAATTGAGGACTGGGGAATCGAGGGTGATGCCCATGCCGGCAAATGGCACCGTCAGGTAAGTCTGCTCTCTTTTGACAAGATTGAAGATTTTCGCGCCAGAGGTGCAGAGGTAGAAGACGGGGCATTCGGAGAGAACCTGGTGGTTCAGGGAATCGACTTTGCCACACTTCCGATCGGCACGAAATTCCAGTGCAATGATGTAGTCCTGGAGCTGACACAGATTGGAAAAGAATGCCACAGCGGATGTGCGATCTTTAAGAAAATGGGAGAGTGCATTATGCCGAAACAGGGAGTTTTTACGAAGGTTCTCCACGGAGGTGTGATCCACCCGGGGGATGAGCTGGTAATTTTGTAACAGATCTTTTAACTGGATTATAGCAATCCTCATAAATAATGTATATTGATCCGGCTTATCAGAGCGCGAAATCCTGCGTCAGATATCCTTGACGTGTGTTGTTTACAGGGAGTGCTATAAATTAAGATTACATGAGGAGATTGGAAAAAATGATTATTGATACACATGCGCACTATGATGACGAGGCCTTTGACACAGACAGGGAAGCGCTTCTTATGTCTATGTACGATGGAGGGATTGAGAAGATTGTGAATGTCTGTGCATCTGTAGGCGGTTTTCAGGATACTGTGAAGCTGATGGAGAAATATCCTTTTGTATATGGAGCAGTGGGAATCCATCCGGATGATGCAGATAAGATGACACAGGAGACTCTGGATGAGATTCGCAGATTATCCCATATGGACAAGATGGTGGCAATCGGTGAGATCGGGCTGGACTATTACTGGCATAAGGAAGAAGAGGAACATCAGATCCAGAAGAAAATGTTTCGCGCCCAGCTTGACATTGCCAGAGAAGAGAAGCTTCCGTTTATGATCCACAGCAGAGAAGCTGCCGAGGATACTCTGAATATCGTCAGAGAATATATGCAGGGTGGTATGTATGGCGGTATCATTCATTGTTTTTCATACAGCAGGGAGATTGCGGCAGAATATCTGAAAATGGGACTGTATCTGGGAATCGGCGGAGTTGTCACTTTTAAGAACGCAAAGAAACTGAAAGAGACGGTTCAGTATGCACCCCTGTCTCAGCTTGTCCTGGAAACAGACTGTCCCTATATGTCTCCAGAGCCAAACAGAGGTAAGAGAAATTCGTCATTAAATCTGCCTTATGTAGCACAGGCAATCGCAGAACTGAAGGGAATTACAGCAGAGGAGGTTATTGATGTGACCAGACAGAATGCAGAGAAACTGCTGGGCATTCATCAATAACCGCTGTCATATTCGTTTGAAGAATCATCTGAATTTTCATCCGAACTTTCATCTGAACTTTCATCTGAACTTTCGTCCGAACTTTCATCCGAACTTTCATCTGAAAAGCTGTCAGAAACGTCGGAAGAGTCTTCGGTTCCGTCTGATGTGTCTGCCTGATATTCCCAGGAGTGGATGGATTCTGTATCTTCCACTACATTTCCGGTAGTTTTGTCGATCATGTTGCCCTCCCAGTCAAACTTGACGTTCAGCAGGTTTGTATTTGTGGAAGGCTTCACATTCATGGACATGATTTCCTTAAATTTAGCTTTCAGGTTATCGAGAGTAAACTCATCACCGATCACATTTCTTACACTGTGGGAAGAAGCAAGTTCTTCTGTATAATCATCCAGCATATATGGTCCGTATTCTCCGTTATCGTGATTATAATGCATGACCATAGGTTTCACTTCCGGAGAAAGGATCTGGATGGTTGATTTGCCGTTCAGAGTTGATTTCTGTATGGTAAAACTTGCCATTCCTTCCAGAAGTTCCGGGAGTTCCTGCTGGGTGGAAACGAAGTTTCCGAGGGAGTAGAATATGGTGGTATTGTGTCCCTGGTCATCAGAAAGCTGTCCGTAAGGCTGAAGCACATGCGGATGACCGCCAATGATCACATCAACACCCTGCTGCATCAGAAAAGCGGCCCATTGTTTCTCGTATTCATTTGGCATGGTTTCATCTTCTGTTCCCCAGTGAGCCACAAAGATGATGCAGTCGCTGATTTCTTTGGCTTTCTGGATCATTGTGGTGATCTTATCCTTATCAAAGATATCGATCATGTACTCATATCCTTCGCCTGCACCGGAATTATTGGTGCCGTATGTATAGTCAAGAAAAGCAATCTTAATACCATTCACTTCTTTTACTTTGACAGTGTCTGCATCTTCCTGGGTGGCGTGGATGCCAAGTACAGGAATATCCGGATAATTGGTGCTCCAGAAATCCAGAGTACTTTTCAGATAGTCATATCCATAATCATCGGCGTGATTTGTGGCAGATTCCACTACATCAAACCCTGCTTTGATAATGGCATCTCCCACTTCCTGGGGAGTGGCAAAAGAAGGATAAGTGCTGACAGCATCGTGGCTTGGAGCAAAAACCGTTTCCTGGTCGATCATGGCTACGTCTGCAGCCTGGATCTGGTCCAGAACATGAGTGTAGATATGGTCATAATTCCATATGCCGGAGTCATTTTCGCCGGATTCATACAGCTTGCTGTGATAAAGATTATCTCCAACAGCAATTACACTTGCAGTGGAGATGACAGGTGTTTCAGCTTTGATCTTATCCTGCTGTTCCTTGAGAGCCGCTGCTTCTGCTGCTTCTTTCTGCGGTTTACGGATCAGGGTGTAATCCATCTGATGCATCACCAGAACGAGCAGAACCAGAACAATAACAGAACACAGAAGACTGATCCGGGAGTTGATTCTCTCCCGTAAATTAAGTGGCATATTATTTTTTTTCATAGAAAATTCCCTTTAACTAAAATAGTTCTTAACAGTGAGAGTGCTGAACAGTTACAGCAATCTGCAGCCTGTATTGCTGTCCTCAGTACCGTATCTCAAATTCATTGCAGACTGCATACGGAAATGAGACAGGAGCGTATGAACTGTAATCTATCTGTTCATTATAACAAATTTCATGGTTCAAAGAAAGAATTAAGAGAGAAATTCTTTGAAAACCTGCCAGAAATGCTTTGTGAGACAAAGTATTTTAGTGTATAATAGGTAGCAATATAACCATAATGTACAAACATGCTACAGCAATGCTATATGGAATTGCTTAAGCAAAAAGAGGGAGGTAACCGGATGAACCATTATGAGGCAATTAATGATGTACTGGTCAATTTATTTAATGAGATTCTGGACCTGGAAGAACGGGCATTGATTACGGGAGAATATAAGAATATTTCCGTCAATGATATGCACATTATTAATGCAGTAGGTATCCGGGAACAGAAGAATATGTCAACAGTAGCCAGAGAACTGAATGTGACTGTGGGTACATTGACGATCGCTGTGAATAATCTTGTAAAGAAGGGATATATCCAGCGTATGAGAAGTCAGGAGGACCGAAGGGTTGTGCTGATCTCCCTGACAGAACAGGGGAAGAAAGCTTATTACCATCATAAAGATTTCCATGAGAAGATGGTACTGGCTGTACTTAAAGGCCTAAATGTGGAGGAGACAGAGGCATTGACGAAAGCTCTGACCAAGTTGCAGGCATTTTTCAGATCATATCAGTAGAAGGAGTAAAGATGGAATATACTGAGAAGGATTTAGTAAAGATCGCAAAAAGGGAAAATAATACGAAGAGAAACTATCTGGTAGTGGATCCGCTTCAGGGAAAGCATATTCCGGTAGTGCCATCAAAGGCACTGGATTTATTTGCTGCTCTGGCAGATACTTTCAGGGAGAAATACAAAGATGAAAAACTTTTGCTGGTGGGCTTTGCGGAGACAGCAACTGCCATAGGTGCTCAGGCAGCGATTACTGTGGGGGCAGATTATATTCAGACCACCAGAGAAGTTATTCCCGGCGTGAATTATCTGTTTTTTTCCGAGGAACACAGCCATGCCACAGAGCAGAAGCTGGTAAAAGATGATATTGACAGAGCA
>OHWT01000295.1_pt1 | contig 10417 bp, 5 predicted proteins | sample 1579791 | NCBI WGS metagenome assembly OHWT01 (sample SAMEA3882512, study PRJEB24775) | human gut metagenome | biome: human-associated habitat; feature: intestine environment; material: feces | place: Netherlands | collected 2009/2010
GTTCAGGAGAAACGGTAGATGAAAACTATTTTGAAAAATACCGGGCCAATCTTGAAAAACGGGTCAAAGACCAGGAAGGCGTGCTCAGCGATAACCGTTATACCGAGTATTCCAGGGCAGTCATGGCCCTGAAATCCATAGGGAAAGATCCGACAGATATTGGCGGCTATGATATCGAAAAGTCGCTGGAAGATTTTGATGCAGTGGTCTCCCAGGGATTAAACGGTGCCATTTATGCACTGATCGCCTTAAATGCCGATGACCCGGATGCCAATAAAGACGGGGAACTGGAACAGAAATATCTGACTTATATTGTAGACCAGGAAAAACCGGATGGAGGCTTTTCCTTAGATGACAGCTCTGATACCGCAGATGTGGATCTGACTGCCATGACCTTACAGTGTTTAGAGCCCTATGCCACAGAGGAAGAAATCAGTGCCATCATTGACCGGGGCGTGGAATTTTTAGCGGACGCGCAGGCAGAGGATGGCGGCTATGAGGCGTATGGGGATAAAAGCTCTGAGTCCGTTTCCCAGGTGATCCTTGCACTTAGCACGTATGGGATCGACTGCAACAAGGATGCACGTTTCCAGAAAAAGGAAAAAGGGCTTTACGACACCCTGATGGAGTATTATAAAAAAGATGGAAGCTTTTCCCATGTATTAGATGGGGACAGCGATCCCATGGCTACCGACCAGGCGTTTTGTGCAATGGCGGCATACAGCCGGTTTTTAAATTGCAAAACCAGTTTTTATGATATGAGCGAATCCAATTGACACACAAGAAAAAGAACCTGGATCAGTTAGTGAAAAAAGGGCAGGAGGAAAGAAATGGCAGATAAGATCACACAGCTTCAGAAGGAGCTTGGAACCATTATAAAAGGAAAAAAAGAAGTTACGGATAAGATTATCATGGCAGTGCTGGCAAGAGGACATGTGCTTTTGGAGGATGTTCCTGGTGTTGGAAAGACAACCACAGCTTTGGCACTTTGCCGTTTTATGGGAATGGATTTTAACCGGATCCAGTTTACGCCGGATGTAGTTCCTTCCGATGTAACCGGATTTACCATGTACGAAAAACAGACGGGCAGATTCATCTACCGCCCAGGCGCGGTGATGTGCAACATGCTTCTGGCGGACGAGATCAACCGTACCTCCAGCAAAACCCAGGCAGCCCTTCTGGAAGTCATGGAAGAGGGAAAGGTAACGGTAGATAACGAGACACATCCGGTTCCGCAGCCCTTTGTAGTCATTGCTACAGAGAACCCTACCGGCTCTTCCGGAACCCAGATGCTGCCGGAATCCCAGTTAGACCGATTTATGATAAGCCTTTCCATGGGCTACCCGGATCACGAAAACCTGGTAGAGCTGCTTCGGGACCGGCAGACAAAAAATCCGTTGGAGAACGCGAAAGCTGTTATTACCAAAGAAGAAGTTGTTATGCTTCAGGATCAGGTACAAAAAGTATATATGGCAGATTCCATCCTGAACTATATTGCAACCCTTGCAGAGGCAACCAGAAACCATCCGATGATCACACTTGGTCTTAGCCCCCGTGGAACCCTGGCTTTATGCCGTATGACAAAGGCGGCAGCCTTCATGGAAGAACGGGATTATGTGATCCCGGAAGATGTAAAAAAAGTATTCACAGATGTAACCGCACACCGCATGATTCTGGATTCCAGAGCCAGATACCAGGAGCAGAGTGCGAAGGACATTTTAGAAGAGATTTTAAAGGATACACCGGCACCGAAGGTAGAGGGATAATGAAAAACAGGATTTTACTACTTATATGGTTCATATTGCTTGCCCTGGCTGCGGTTTTTACCGGAGTCTGGGTATATGCCGTCCTTTTGCTTTTGTCCGCCCTTGCGGTAGTGGCGTTTTTGCTGCTTGGTTTCTTTTGCGGAAAAAAGATCACTATGAAGCTAAAGCTCCCCAAAGCTGCGGAACAGGATGGGATCTGGAAAGGAAAGCTTCAGATTGCAAATGAGTCTGTCCTTCCGGTATTTCTTGGAAAAGGCAGCCTGCATCTGGAAAATCATTTTACTGGGGAGCAGATGGAGCTTCCGTTTTCGTTTTCCCTTAAAGGAAGAGGGAAAAAAGCCATTGACTTCCAGGGAAAAAGCCAGTGGTGCGGTTGTATTTACGCCACCTTACACACCTGGCGCTCCTATGATTTCTTTGGTCTGGCAGGGCAAAAGAGGAAGGCGGGGCTGTCCGCTTGTACGGTGGTGATGCCCTGTGAGCAAAAGGAAGATTTTCAGTTTCTCACAAAAGAGGGCTTTGACATGGAGAGCTTCCGCTATTCGGGAGCCCGTCCTGGGGATGATCCGGGGGAGACCTTTGATATCCGGGAATACCAGGAGGGGGACAGCATTCGTCAGATCCACTGGAAGTTGACCGGCAAGTTAGATAAAATGATGATCCGCCAGAGAAGCTTCCCGGTGGATGATACGGTCCTGATCCTGGCAGAGCCCTATTTAAAGGAAAAAGCTCCAGCCGTAGCACAGACGCTTGGTGAAGTGTTTGCCGCAGTTTTAAATAGTTTTATGGAACAGGGCATTTCCTGTCAGGCAGGCGTGTTTGACCACAGCACCGGACATTTTTACATTGAGAAAATACGCACCCGCGAGGATTATGAAACTATTCTCTATTTATTCCTCCGCCACGGAGGGGAGGGGGAAAAGCCCTGCACCATCACAGAATATCTTCACACTCCGGGACAACAAAGATTTGCAAATTATATTTATATTACGGGCGCACCAGAGGAAGAAGACCTTAGAAGGCTTCGAACCCGGGGCGAGGTAACCGTTGTAAGCTGTGGAACCACAGCAGATAAAGGAGAAACCATCACATGGAAGTATGGATCACAAGACAAGAAGAAAAACATAGAAGATACCTGCCCGGTATCCTGCTGGAAAGTATCCTGATTTTTCTGGTAAACGGCGTGGGTACCTTTGCGCTTTTGCATACCCTGGTTCCGTCTGTGAATGGGATTCCTTTTTTGGTGAGCGTCACTGTGACCGCCCTTCTCTGTGCCGTTCTTTTCAGGCTTCGGGAACATTTTTTTGCTGCGGTTTTCTCGTTAAGTGCAGCTGCCGGGATCTGCCTGTTTGCGTTCTCTGGCATGCTTTTAAACGGATTTCTTTCACTCTGGAACCAACTTGCAGAAGTTCTTGGGAAAAAAGCAGGGATTTACCTTACCATCTACCAGCTGAAGGATTCTGGAAAAGCAAATGGGGAGCTGGCAGTTCTTATTTTCCTTGGCATTGCCTGTGGGCTGTTTGGCTTCTTAATCCTGAAGCTTCGGTGGTATGTGCTGCTCCTTCTTTTTGCGGCAGTCCTTCCGGTGGTTCTGGTAAAAACCAGCCTGCTTCCAGATACCAGGCTTTGTCTTGGCTTTTACGCTGGAACCCTGTTAGAATTAAACTACATGACGAAAAATAAAAGGGGAAACTTAGGTAACGCTGCCGATGTGTCCGCTTTTATTGCCGGGGCATTTGGTCTTCTTCTGGTCTCCGTTTTCGGGGGTGTGTTTCTTCAAAGCCTGGTGCCAAAGAATGAGTACCAGGACTCCCAGCTTGTGGCAAATGCCAAAGAAGAGGCATTAAGTGGACTTTCCAGGCTCCGCTACAAAGGGCAGGGGGCAAATTCCCTTCCAGATGGAAAGTTAAAGCAGACCGGAGCCTGGAGTGCGTCATCGGATACGGCACTTGAAATTACCATGGAGCATCCGGCTTCTTTGTATCTGCGTGGCTTTGTGGGAAGCGTTTATGACGGCTCTTCCTGGACGGAGATTTCCACGGAAGAGGCCTATGAAGAAAAAGACTTGTATTACTGGCTTCACCAGGAGGGCTTTTATGGAGAAACCCAGCTTCTAAATGCAAGAAATCTGATCCAGGACGATTCCCTCTCCAGTGAAAAAGGAATCATTTCGATAAATAATAAAACGGCAAGCAGTAAATACCTTTATACCCCGTATGAGCTCTCAGGTCTGCCAGACGGCTACACAGGCGAAAACGCCCAGGCGGACAGCACCCTGTACGCCAGAGGAATGTTTGGAGAAAGAACCTACCGCATTTCCTCCCTTGGAAATCTGGTAAGTGATTTTACCACCCTTGGGGCAAAGGTCTATCAGACATTGACCGCTGGAAATAATGCAGGGGATGGCGGCGCGGATGCCGTCAGTTCCTACCGAAGCCAGGAGAGTTATTACAATACCTTTGTTTATCAGGAAGATACCGCTCTTCCAGCGTCCTTAAAAACCCTGTTTCAAAAGGAACTTGGAGACGGCGGAAACCGTGACGAGGGACATACCGATTACTATACGGCCATCACCAGGATCCGTTCCTATCTGGAAAAGAACATGACCTACAGCTCCCAGACCGATGTATTTTCAGAAGACGGGGATTTTATAGAGAATTTTTTAACCACCTCCAAGATCGGACACAGTGTTCATTTTGCGACAGCAGCGGCTCTGATGTTCCGCTACTATGGCATTCCGGCACGTTATGTAGAAGGGTACTTAATTACCCCACAGGATATAGAAGGAAAACAGGCTGGGGACACCATTGAAATCCCAGGCACCAACGGACATGCCTGGACGGAGATCTATGTGGACGGGCTTGGCTGGATCCCTCTTGAAATGACACCTTCCTATTACGGCGTCATGGAGGAAGCCAACTTAAAAACAGGACTGGAAGCCAAAGGAAAACTGGCAGCTTCGATCCCGGAGACGGAATCACAGCCTTCAGTAGAAGAGAACATCCGTACCAATTTCAGCTTGAAGCTGGCATTGTTTGGAATCGAAAAATTCCTCCTTCTGTTTTTGATCGTATTTGATACGTTTATGTTCTTATTTATCCTGGCTGTAATATTCCTAAGAGCAGTTACAAACCGAAAGAGAAGAAAGTGCTTTGCCTCCCAGGACACCAAACTGGCAGTCCGGGCGATGGCTGGTTATGCCAGAGCGTTATACGAGCATGGCACACAGTATTCAGATGAGACCACATTACTCTATGAAAGAGTAAGAAAGATTGGACAAAAGGCAGCGTTTAGCACCCATCCGGTATCAGCCTCCGAACGCCACGATACGGCAAGCTGTATCCGGCATTTAAAAAAGGAATTAAAAGCATCTGCAAGCTGGTATGACAGATGGATCATGAAATACATTGAAAGACTTTATTGACAGGAAAGGAGGCTGTTTATGAAAGAAAAAAAGAAAAGAAAAATACTGGCAGCGCTCATTCCTGTGGCAGTGCTTTTTCTGGCTGCTGTCGTTTTTGCACAGGGCGTATTAAAAAGTGAGCCCGAGGCAGTACCAAACCCGGTGCAGGGAATCAGTGCAGACAGCTCCTTAAAAGGGTATCTGGGAACCGGTTTTGCCTATGCAGGATCTAAGACAGATGGAAACGGCGAGGAAGCGGAAGAGCAACAGGAACAGGCACAGCTTCTTCCGGAAGAGACACCGACTCCTACGGTTACACCGGAGCCGACAAAGGAACCAGTAATGCAGACGGTGACACCAACGCCTGAACCGGAGGAGAGCGTAACGCCCACCCCACAGGCAACTGTGACGGAAACGCCGCCAGAAAATAATAACAATACAAACCAAAATCAGGAGAATCAAAGTAATACGATTGAATATGATAACCAGGATGAACCAGACCATTCCGAACAGCCATCGGAAACACCAGATGCGGATGATAACCGGAACCAGGACGGGGCGCAGACTCCGGATGAGGATCTGCCACCTGTTACCCCGGCACCGGAAGAGCCGCAGATCACTGCGACACCTGCCCCTACGGAAAGTCCAGAGGAACCGGTAGAAGATAATTACCCGAAGATTGCCACAGACCTTACCGATGGGGAGACGGTCAATGCTTCTTACCGTACCTTTTACATCCAGGCAACCGACCACTATGGAAACAGCCTGGGCGCAGCTGCCCTTACGGTAACTGGAAATGGGGAACGGCTTTCCTGCCAGGGAGAACCGGCTGCTGGAATCCTGGCATATCGCCTGGAACTGGCAGAAGGTGCCAACACCATAGAAATCAAGGCGACAGACGAAGAAGGCTATGCCACTACCTTACCTCCTTTTACCCTGTATAAAGGAGAAGACGCAGGTCCACAGGTGGCAGGTTCTATCACCATCAGCATTGAAGCGGGTACGGTAGGGCTTGGAACCATCCTTCCGGCAACGTCTATTGACTATTACCAGGGAGAACAGTTATCCTCTGTGCTGCTGCGGCTTTTGCAGAACACAGGCTTTGACTGGAGAAACAATGGGGATGCCACCAGCGGCTTTTATTTAAAAGCAATCGGAAGGGGCGGCATTTCCGCAAATGCGGCTATTCCGGATGACCTGATGGCGCATTTGCAGGAAGTAAACTGTCAGTTATCCGATCACGATTCCAACTGGCTTGGAGAGTTTGATTTTACCATGGACTCTGGCTGGCTGTATTCCGTGAACGGTGAATACATGAGTGTTGGAATGTCTTCCTATTTCCCGGCGGACGGGGATGAGGTAAGGCTTCGATTTTCCCTTTATTCCGGTGCCGACGTAGGCGGCGGAGTAAACGGCGAGACATGGGGGGACTGGTAAATGAAAAAAAGATTGGTAATGGGAACCCTAACGGCAGCTCTGATTGCTGGAAGTGTTCCTTATGAGATACATGCACAGCAAGAAGTGATGATACAAAGCGAAGAAGGAGGACCAGAAGAGCCTTCGGAACCGGAACAGCCGGAGCCTGCTCCAAGTGAGGAACCACAGCCGACCATGGAGCCAGAGCCCACTGTGGCACCACAGCCGACCGTGGAGCCAGAGCCTACACAGGCACCAGCTCCTACCGAAACTCCAGAAGAGCCGACTGCAACGCCGGTCCCGGAGCCAACTACGGCGCCAACAGAAACTCCGGTTCCAACCGAGACTCCACAGCCGACTGCGACTCCAACCCCGGCTTTGGTGAGCGTGGGACTTCAAATTGAGCCGGGAGATGCCAGTGTGGTGATCCTGGATGCAGAGGGAAACCCGGTTTCCGCAGAAGAAAATGGACGGTATTCTCTTTTACAGGGACAGGCGTATGAACTTTATGTCCGTAAAGAAGGGTACCAGGAATTCTACCAGAAGATCACGGCAGATTCTGCGGTGACGGAATATACTATCACCCTTCTTAGCGGCAACACAGCCTTAAAGGGCTTGTATGTTTCCAGTTCCGACAAGTACGGAAAAGGGATCTTAAAATTAAGCCCGGATCTGGCTCCAGATAAGGAAAAATTTGAGGCTTCCTACGATGGCGAACGGCAGAGCCTGAACATCTGGCCAGAAGTAGAGGATGAAAAAGCTTCTGTTAAGGTTTATGCCATCAGCGGTATCAAGGCAGGAACTGTAGAAAAAGATGAGACCATCACAGGAACGAAAGACAACAAAGACCGCCTCTACTGGAAGATCTTTTTTGCCGACCAGGAAAAAGAGGCGAAGGTCCGCCTGGAGGTAAAAGCAGAGGACGGGACAACCAGAGACTATTATATTACCCTGAAACTTACCGATACTACAGCTCCGGTACTAAAAAAAATCAGTGCCAGCCGTATCTCCACGGACACTGCTTCTGCTGTCTATAAAACTTCCGAAAAGGGAACCTGTTATTACCAGGTGATTGAGGCAGGGGCAAAGGTACCCGCCCTAGATACAAGTGGGAAAGGAACAGAAGTATTAGCCGGAACCAATACCATTACCCTGACTGGATTATCCTCCGGGGAAAAAGACCTGGTGATCGTGGTAAAGGATGCAGCGGGAAATGTAAGTGATTCTTTAGTCATGGGGATCCCGGATATAAAAACAGCCGGTACCCCTGGAAACCTGGTACATGGCTCCGACCATGGCGGAAATAAGTCCCAGGCCACGATCCCAGGACAAAACGGCGAGGGGTCCTTATCCAATTTAAAACAGGTGGAGGGAAGCAAAGCTGGAGGCAAAGAGGGGGAGAAAACCACTGGGGAGATTAAGGCTTCCTTAAAGCTCCAGGGGGAGAAACAGACTTCTTTGTTTGGAAATATGAAGACAGCTGACACCAAAAAAAATGAGTCCCCGAAGTGGACAGACCGGACAGGGAAGAAATATGCAAAGGATTTAAAGCCTGGCTATACCATAGCAGGGGAAAAGGTGGTGGAAAAAGTCACTCCTTCCCCGGTGGTGGAAGAAAAAAGTGAGGTATCAGGCCGTTTTACAGAAGAAACCAAAACCACAGTTACAAATACAACTGGAAAGAACCAGGCTCAGGAGGAATCTTTTGCAGGAAGTGTGACAAGAGGAATCCAAAAAGCAAGTCTGACAACAAAATTTCTTCTGGTGATTGCGGTATTGGAAACTGGTTTTGCCGTCTTTTTTGTAACGGCGAAGAAACGGTTTAAAAAGAGAAACAATAAAAAGCCAAAAATAGCGGCGTAAGCAAAGAAAAGAAGGGAGAGCAGAATGAAACCAACAATGAAAAAATGGCTGACCGGACTTTTGTCTGCGGCCCTGTTAGCTGGAAATCTTCCGGTGTATGCGTTAAACACCGCTTATGCCGCAGAAGAGGATGGATTTTTTACAGATGAGACGGATTCTTTTGAGGGTGGTTCCCAGGAATCCGAAGACACACAAAGTGAGGATTCTTTTGCAAGCGTTTCTGAATTTACCGGGTTTACCTCCGGGGAAGCAGAAGAGGACTTTTCAGGGGAAGAGGATTTTGTGGCACCGGATTCCCAGGATGGGTTTGAAGGCGAAGCGGATCCCACGACTCTTTTGGAATCCGATATGCAGGATGAGGGCGGCTACCTTCAGAACCTGACTTTATACACCAGTCAGAGCGGGGTATCCACCGTAGCCCTGAAGCGTTCTGCCGACCTTGACGCAGAGTTTGGCGGCAAGGTTTATGTAGCAGAGTATGGTTCCAACATGGATTCCGCATCTTTTTGGATCACAGCAGATCTGGCTGGAAATGCGCCAGATGGTTCCGCCATTCAGCTGGAAACCACCGGGCTGGATGGACAGAAACAGAACCTGGAATTATCCACAAGCGCCTATAAAGACGGGACACGTTACAACGTGAGTGCCTCTGTCTTTTCCTCAGGAGGGAATGGCTCAAAAAGAGCACTTTATACCATTACCGCAGGAACAGAAGGTGACAAACAGGTTTACCAGATCCTGGTAGAACGCCGTCTTGACCTTTCCGATCTCAAGGCCTGCCTGCCGGATGACAAGGACCTGGCAAAAAATATCCTTCCCAAATTTGATACCACAGGAACTACAAGGGACTACGAGACAACGGTAGTGGTTTCGACTGCTTCTTTACAGGTGGTTCCAAAGGCATTTTCCAGTAACTGGTATCAGCTTGCCATTTCCAGTGAAAATGTAACCACAGGCGAAGTAAAAGAGGTTCCGTTTTCTTCTACAGATACGGCTGTGAGCGTTCCACTGGCAGACACCGGTGATACCAAAGTGACGCTCTCCATGTCAGAGGCAAACACCTATGCGGATCCTGCCCTGGCAGAGAAAACCTATACCTCCACAGGAACTTATACTATCCTGGTGCATAAAAGTACAAGCGACAAGGTAAGTTTTCAAATTACTCCGGAGGATGCGGTCATCAGCGTATATGACAAGGATGGGGAGCGCCTTACCCCTTCCGCCGATTCCCTGATGGTTTATGAGAATATCCTCCAGGGAGAAGCTTATACCTGGAACATCTCCAAGTATGGCTATATTTCTAAACAGGGCAGCTTTACCGGCGGCGAGGTTAGCGATATTACCGCAGAACTGGTAAAACAGGATGCCACGCAGCCGGAGATCACGGACAATGACTGGATCAATTTCCGAAATAGTGATACGAATAACGGCATTACCGGAAGCAGCACCCCAACCAGTGCGGATTCCACCCTGTTAAAATGGACCAAAAGGATCGGAGTGGGCTGGGAGGCAGCCATCACACCACCACTGATCCTGGGCGGAGCAGTTTATGTAGCGTCTGGACAGTTTATCTATAAGCTGGATAAAAACACAGGGGAAATCCTTCAGACCAGCGAACAGCTCTCTGGAAACATGCAGTATGCCATGATTCCCCTTACCTATGCAGAGGGAATGCTGTTTGCACAGATCGGAGGCGGTCAGATCCAGGCAGTCAGTGCCACTTCCTTAAAGTCCTTATGGATCAGTGAGTCCCTGGGTGGTCAGACACTTTCCCCAATCACGTATAAGGATGGATATATTTACACAGGAACCTGGAACTCCGAGACTACAGCAGGCTCTTATTTCTGTCTGTCTGTTACAGACGAGGATCCATTCACAGGAACAGAAATTAAACACTGCACCTGGAAATACAACCATAAGGGCGGCTTTTACTGGGCTGGTTCCTATGCCTCATCCGATTACCTGGTAT
>OHWT01000298.1_pt1 | contig 10372 bp, 10 predicted proteins | sample 1579791 | NCBI WGS metagenome assembly OHWT01 (sample SAMEA3882512, study PRJEB24775) | human gut metagenome | biome: human-associated habitat; feature: intestine environment; material: feces | place: Netherlands | collected 2009/2010
ACCTTCGAGAATCTTAATCTCGCCGCCATCGTAATCGTTTTCGTTTGCCACACGTCCTCCTTCAGTCAAGAAAATGTGTACAGCCTTACTAGTTTATCGTAAAAAAATACCCTCGGGAACGAGGGTATTTGGCTCTACAAGGCCACCAGATGCGATTTAAGGCTCTTTTTTGCTTTGCACGCCCTTGGCCCACTCGGCACTGGCTCTCATGGCATTCTCGAGGGCCTCGCGCAGTTTTTGGTCTTCGATGGGCGCCACTTGGCGCTCGATCTCGGTACGCTCGGCCTCACTTAGGTCGGCGTGCGGGGCCGGCGGGCGCTCGGTCGTCGCCGGGCGCAGGCGCTCCTTGGCGGCGGGCGGCGTGTGACCGGGCGCGGTGGTTTTGAACACCAGGCCGTCCACATGCGCACCGGCGCGCTCCATGCGCGCGCGGATGATCTCGCGCAACAACGTCATTTCCTGCGTCCACGAGGGCGAGTCGAGATACACCAGCAGCTCATTGGACTCGGGCAGGTAGCGCAGGCCCGTCACATGCCGCCCCTCGCGCGTGCCCGAGCACACCGCGTTCCATGCGCGATAGACCGTGCGCGACTCCTCGGCGGCCTCCATCTGCGCACGGCGCTCGGGGGTCGCAGCCGCCAGGATGCGCTGGCGCTCTGCGTTCAAAAACCCGCTGAAGGCGACTGTCTCGCTCTCGCGCTCGTAATTAGCACGTCTCACCCATGCTCACCACCTTGGCTCGATCAAGCAGGTCATCGGTAAAGTATCCCAGGTTGGTCGTGGTTATGACCGTTTGGATATCATCGCCGATCAGCCGTAGAAAAGCACCGCGGCGCTCGCCGTCGAGCTCGCTCATCACGTCGTCCAAAAGCAGCAGTGGGGCGGTGCCCAGGACATCGCGAGCCACGGCAACCTCGGCCACCTTCCAGGACAGCACCAGCGTGCGCTGCTGTCCTTGGCTGGCAAATGAACGAGCGGAGCGACCCGCCACGGTAAATTCAATCTCGTCGCGATGCGGTCCCACCAACGTCACGCCGCGGCGAATTTCCTCGTCGGCGTGCTCATCAAGGGCAGCCAGCATGCGCTCGTACGCCCAGCCCTTCAGCTCTTCGCGATCATCGACCTGGGGCAAATCCCCCAGCGTGGACGTATAGGTCACGTTGGCAGCCTCACCGGACGCCACTTGCCCGTAGGCAGTGTGCACATGGCCCGCCAGCCGGTCGAGCAGGGCCAACCGGTGCACAAGCAGGGCCGAGCCCGCGCGGGCAATCGAATCGTTCCACGCGCCGAGCATCTCGCGACAGCACCAGGTCTCCTTGAGCAGGGCGTTACGCTGGGTCACGCAGCGTCCATAGGTGCTCGCAAGATCGGCATAACGTGCGCTCAGTTGCATGCCAAAGTCATCGAGGGCGGCGCGGCGCACACTGGCGCCCCGCTTAACCATGTCCAGATGGTCGGGGCAAAACAGCACGCTCGGCAGAACCCCGCGCACACCGGCGGCAGAGCATCTCTTGCCGTTGCGGCTAAACGAGCGCTTACCGTCCTCCGCGCTCAATCCCATATCAAGCACGCGGCCGTCGCCCTCGAGCCTCAGCTCGACCTTGCACGAGCCCACGCCGTCATGGACGAGCTCGGCTGCGGTCGGATGCCTAAACGAGGCGCCGCTCGTCAGCAGCTGCAGTGCCTCTATGAGATTGGTCTTTCCCGCCGCGTTGGGTCCCGCAAGTATCGTCACGCCCTCGTCCAGAGCAAGGCGATAGCTATCGAAGCTGCGGTAGTGCGCGACGGAAAGATCGCGGGCGAACATGGTCATGGCGCAGCGCTAGATGCGGACCGGCATGACCAGGTACAGGTAGTTGATCTTGTCGTAGGACTTGAAGATGCCCGCCTGCGAGTAGCTCTTGAGCTCCAGCGTGATCTCCTTCTCCTTGGACAGGGCATTGAGGCAGCCGAAGATGTAGTGGTAGTTGAAGGCGATGGTACCCGACTCGCCCTCGGCTTCGACATCGATCGTCTCCTGCGCCAGATCCTGGTCGTTGGAGATGGAAGACAGGCCCATCTGGCCGTTCTCGACGTCGATCTCGAACTTGACGGCGGGGTTGGCGCTCGCGATAACGGCCACGCGCTTGAGGGCGGCGTTAAAGGCGGCGACGTCAATCTTGACGCTCGTCACGCACGAATCGGGGATGAGCTGCTTGTAGTTGGGATACATGCCCTCGATGCGGCGCGACACGTAGGTGGTGTTGCCGGCCTCAAAGACGACCTGGGTGTCGGTAGCCCCGATCATGATGGTCGCCTGGCTGGCCATGATGTTCAGCGCGTCGTTAAAGGCGTCAGCCGGAACGTTGAGCTCAAAGGAGCCCTCGAGGGTCGAGGTCTCGACCTGCGTATCGCACACGGCCAAGCGGAAGGAATCGGTCGCCACCAGGCGCACGGTATTGTTCTCGACCTTCATGTGCACGCCGCCCAGGATGGGGCGGGCCTTGTCGGTCGAGGTGACGCGCCACACGCGACCGACCATTTCGGACAAGATATCGGTCGGCAGCTCCACGGCGCTCTCGATGGCATAGGCCGGAAACTCGGGGAAGTCATTGGCATCGAGCGTGTTCAGCCTAAAAGAGCTCTTCTCGCAACCAATCAGCACCTGGCGCTCGGACAGCTCAAAGGTGACCGGGGCATCGGGGAGGGTCTTGGTGATATTGGAGAGCATCTTACAGGGGATAACCATCTCGCCCTCTTCTTCGACATGCGCCGCGATGCGATGACGGATCGAGATGGTGTAGTTAGAGGTCTGGAATTCCAAGATGCCGTCTTGGGCCTTAACGAGCACGCCCGACAGGATGGGGAGGGTGGATGCCGAAGCGACACCCTTCATAACGACGCCGATGGCTTGTGTAAGCGAGCTCTGGCTGACGGTGAACTTCATCTTTTAATACCTTTCTATAGATATAAATATCTTAATAATAGTAATAGCACTGACGAAACTGTTGATTACTCCCAAAGACGCAGGTCAGACCCAGAAAGAGAATCGACAGCAACCTGTGTGCAACAGGGGTGGTTTTCCACGTCCAAAACCTGCGCAAAACTTTTCATCACCGCGGGTTGGGTTTTAGACACCTTATGCCCGTGGTTTCGACAAGTTTTCAACAGGTGTCTCTATTTCCCTACGAGCGCAGTGTAATTTTATCGCGCAGCGACTTGAGGTCTTCGGTGACGGTGCGGTCTTCCTGGATCATCTTCTGGACCTTTTTGTAACTCGTGCTGACGGTCGAGTGGTTGCGGTTGCCAAATTCGGCGCCCACCGCCGTGGTCGTCATTTCGCACATCTCGATGGCCAGGTAGATAGCGATATGGCGTGCTTTGGCGATATTGGCGTTGCGACGCGGGCCGATGAGCTCCTCGTGCGTCACGCCGTACTGCTCTTCGATGACGGACTGAACCGTCTGGACGTTGATCTTTTTGGCCGATGTGTCGAAGTACTGGCTGGCGATGGCGTCGATATCGTCAAAGGTGAGCTCCCCGCCCTCGCGCTCGCGGTCGCCCGCCTCGCCGGCGCAACGCTCGCAAAAGCTCTCGAGCTCGCGGATGTTGGTGCCCGAGACCTCGGCCATGTGTTTAAAGTGCTCGTCGGTCAGGTGCCCGCCGTCGCCCCCATAGGCCGCCAGCAGTGAGTCGTCGCCCGCCTCGGGAGCGGCGACGATGGTGTTCTCGTAATAGCGCTGCAAGATCTTGTATTTCATCTCGTAGCTGGGCTCTGCGACCAAGCAGAGCATGCCGGCATTAAAGCGGCTGGTCAGACGCTCGTCCATGCTTAGGTCCTTGGGGGCGCGGTCTGCCGCGATGACGACCTTCTTGTTGTTGCGGATGAACTCGTCCATGAGCTGGAAAAAGTAGTCCACGCTCGCGCGCTTGCCGATGATGTTTTGGATGTCATCGATGATGAGCACGTCCACGCCGTGGTATGCCTGCATGATAGGGGCGTTGCTCTTCTTTTGACGGTCGAACTCGGTCATCAGGTCGTCCAGATATGCCTGGGAGTTTGCATACTTGACCTTGATCTCGGGCGACTTCTCGGCGAGCTCGTTTTTGATGGCAAGCAGCAGGTGCGTCTTGCCCAGGCCCGATTTGCCGTAGATGAACAGTGATGTGCACGTGCCGCGCTCGTCCGCGAGGGCGGCAAACTTGAGTGCCGAGCGATAGGCATGGCTGTTCTCGGGGCCGTAGACAAAGTTCTCAAAGGTAAATTTTGAGTTCGCGGCGAGCGGGGCTCCATCCGTATTCTGCTCGGCCGGTACGGTCGGTGCTGGCATGGGTGAAGCGGGGGTCGCAGCTTGCGTGGACTTAGTCGGCGCTCCGCCCTTCATCTGGTTCATCATGCGACGAAAGTCATCGGCCGAGAGCGTGTTCTTGATTGCAATGCCCGAATCCGCGCCCGCCGCTGCGTCGTGAGCGATAGGCATGTGCGTGACGGGTGCGTTCGTTGACGCCGCAGCGGTAGGCAACGGTGCCATGGTTTCACGGGAAACATCGCTGTGCTGGTGCTCGATTGTCGGCACGTCGCCTGCGGAGGCCGGCACCGCCGGGGAGGCAGCGGGAGCCGCGGCAGGCGCCGTCGCGGCAGCGGATTCCGCCACGGCTCCTTGCGGTGCCACGATGTCGAGCGCAATCGGTGCAAAGGCGATTTCTTCCAGATAGGCCTCAATAGTCGGCTGATGCTTTTTGAGCTGCGCGATGGCAAAGCGCGAGGGAGCCTCGATCGTGAGCGTATCTTCGGTCAGGCTTATGGCGCGCGATTGCCCCAGCATGTTGATGAGGCGTGCATCTTGGCCGTCGCGCTGGCAAAAGGCGATGGCATCCCCCAGGATGATGCTTGCTTCCTCGTCCACTGTCTCTCCCGTTCTTTAGCTCTGAGCTCGCACGCGAGCGGCGCCGAGTTCGGTCAGATGGTATTTCTGGCCATGCTTGATGACCAAGCCGGCCTGCGCCAAGTCATTGAGCGTGCGTGACCAAGTGGGGGCCGAGTTTCCAAACGCCCTCGCCAGATCGGTTGCACCGCACGCTTGATTTTGTGCCAGATAGCCCAGTGCGGCGTTGCCGCGATCGCTTACGAACACGTCCGGTTGTGGCTGCGCATACTGATTTGCTGCATTAGGATACATCATTTGAGCTGCTGGTTGTTGAGAACCCTGCATCGGCGGCATTTGCTGTTGAAAACTTTGAGGCCACTGTTGGTAAGGCTGTGGAGGCATCTGCTGGGCCCAGGGGTTGTACTGCTGCTGCGGCATCTGCTGGTACGGCTGCTGATATCCCTGCTGGTACTGCTGCGGGAACGGTTGGCCGTACCCCAGTGGCGGCATCTGCTGATATGGATATCCCTGTTGGTACGGCTGATAGCCCATTTGCTGGCCGCCCGGTGCCCCCGTCGCCTGCTGCATTGCTGCTGCATCCTGATCCGCCAGCGGCATGGCCTCTGGCGCGTTTGACGGCATCGACATCGATGCCGCCTGGGGCTCTTGTGTAGGAAGCATTCCGGGCTGCTGCATCTGTCCCACGGGGGGCTGCATCTGTTGCGTTGCCATGGGCTGCTGCGCAAAAGCTCCCGGCAGGGGATATGTGGGATGCTCCGTCTCGGGCCGCACGGCAGCGCCGCGTCCGCCGGCGCGTTCGATTTCCTGCACGCGTTTAGGGTTCAGGCTTACCGTAACCACGGTGCCGTTGCCCATATTGTCCTCGATGGATACGGCACCGCCGGCGTTTTCCAAATACTCCTGCACCATGGGAAACCCTGCTCCGGTTCCACGGATGTAGCGCTTCATCTTGCTGTTTGCGCTGGTAACGCCAAAGTCGAAAGCGCGCTCCTTGTCGTCGATGCCGGGCCCCTGATCGGCAAAGCGGATGGTGTCTCCGCCGTCCAGAATCGAGATGATGGGCTCGGCAAAGTGCGCGTGGATAAAGTTTTCGACAATCTCGCGGATGACCATGAGCGAGATATGGCCACCTTGTTCTTTCATGCACTGGTAGACGGTGTTGGTCGTCTCTTCTAAATACGTGCGGACATCTTGCGGATCAATGACGATCACACGCGGTGTCGACAGCATGTCGTCATAGACGGCGATGCGCGCGGCGTACATGGCTTTTGGCGCCTGCGTGGTCGTCTGCTCGCCTTCCGCATGCTCTTCGCGCACGCCGGTGATGTGCTCGTTGTCGGGTGCCGGGTCTCCGGAATCGACCATGGTGTAAAAGTCGTCAGACATGCCGCTCGCAATCTTTCAAAAGGTTTCGAACAAATAGTAGCTCACCGTGCAATGTTTCTCATCTTTCGACAACTTTTCAAAACCTGTTGAAAACTTTGGAAAACGGGCGAAAAGTTCTCAACATTGCCAACATGACCTGTTGAAAACTCGATGAAATATCGTGAAAAGTTGCCATGCACCGCTAAATCGAGCTCGGCTTATGGGGGAACCGTGTGAACTGCGCGACCTTTTACCTTTGATTTCTTGACATTTGAACATTGATTTCCCTACAATCTTCAAGCTCACGTGTCTATATCTGCGTCCGCGCTCCCGCGGACACTCGAAATGCAGCAGGAGGAACTTAAGATGAAGCGTACGTATCAGCCTAATAAGCGTAAGCGTGCCAAGACCCATGGCTTCCGTGCCCGTATGGCCACTAAGGGTGGTCGTGCCGTGCTCGCCCGTCGTCGTGCCAAGGGCCGCAAGCGTCTCACTGTCTAGCAGCGATACACACATCTCGCATGAAGACTATTAAGTCTCGGCAAGATTTCGAGCATGTGTTCAGTCAGGGGCGTCGTTTCAATCACCCTCTGATTCGAATGACCATATGTGAATCGGTTGGCGAAGGCGACTCCGGAAGGGTCGCCTTCGTTGGTGCTAAGCGACTCGGTTGTGCCGTCGTGCGCAACCGATCTAAGCGTGTGATGCGCGAGGCCGCCCGCAGCTGCGGATTTCCCGTTGCGGGTTATGACATCATCTTGTTTGCAACTCCCAAGACGAGGGTTTCCTCGCCGCAGGAGATGGACAAGGCATTGCGTTCGCTTATGAAGCGCGCCGGCGTTGCCGGGGAGGAGCGATGAGCAATCACGTTTTGCGACGTGTTGCCATCGCTCCTATTCGCATATATCAACAGGTTATTTCGCCCTTATTGCCTGACGCCTGCATTTATTACCCAACGTGCTCGCAATACGCCATCCAGGCGATTGAGAAGCACGGTGTTTTGAGAGGCTGCTGGCTTGCCGTGAGGCGCATCGCTCGCTGCAATCCCCTGCACGTCGGCGGTTATGACCCTGTGCCCTAGCGGGCACTCGCTATCGGAGGAAAACTTACATGTGGGATTGGATCGTTAACATCCTTTTCGAGCTGCTCAAGCTCATCCAGACCTTTGCGGTCGACTGGGGCCTGTCCATCATCATCCTGGTGGTCATCATCCGTCTGCTGCTGACGCCGCTTATGCTCAAGTCGACCAAGTCGACGGCTCGCATGCAGGTGCTGCAGCCCAAGATGCTCGAGATCCAGGAGCGCTATGCCGACGATCCCCAGCGTCAGGCCGAGGAGATGCAGAAGTTCTACAGCGAGAACAAGTTCAACCCCATGGCTGGCTGTCTGCCGCTGCTGATTCAGATGCCTATCCTGTTCGCCCTGTTTACATTGCTGCGCAACCTGCCGCAGTACTTTAACGACGGCACGTTCTCGTTCTTCAACATCCTGCCCGACCTGACCACCACGCCGAGCGCTTCCTTTGCCGATGGCTTTATGGTTGCATTGCCTGCGCTGGTTTGCCTGATCCTGTTCGCCGTCCTGACCCTGATTCCGCAGCTCTATATGTCGCGCAACCAGACCGGCCAGCAGGCTCAGAGCATGCGTATGATGGCCGTTGTCATGACGGTCATGATGCTTTGGATGGGCTGGAGCCTTCCCGTTGGTGTTCTGCTGTACTACGACGTCTCGTCTGCTTGGCAGGTTATCCAGCAGATTTTTGTGACGCAGAAGGTCATCGACAAGGCGAAGGCCGATGAGGAGGAGCGTCTTAAGAACGCTCCGCTGCAGGTTGAGGTCACTCGTCGAGAGAAGAAGCCGCGCCCGCACAAGAAGAAGTAGTGGGATATCAATCTTATTTAGGTACCTAACTTTTGGAGTACGTTATGTCTGAAGAGATCATCGAGGATATGCTTGAGGAGGTTGCCCCGCAGGTCGCGGGCGATTATCCCGAGATTGCACAGCGCTACAAGGCTGGTGAAGAGCTGACCGATGAGGAGCTCGACACCATTGCCGATGTTGCGATTTCCATCCTGCGTTCCATCCTTTCGCACTTCGATGCCGCCAACTCTCCTATCGATGAGTATGAGGGCGACGAAGGTGAGCTGATTTTGGATGTAACGGCTCCCGACCTTGCTGTTCTCATTGGCCGTCATGGTCGCACCCTTGATGCCCTTCAGGTTATGTTCTCTTTGCTGGTGAGCCGCAAGCTTGGCTTTAGGTATCCGGTTGTAGTGGACGTCGAGGGATACAAGAGTCGCCGTCAGGATAAGGTCGCCTCCATGGCTCAGTCTGCTGCCGAGCGTGCCATCTGCACTCATAAGAGTGTTTCGCTTCCGCCCATGAATGCCTACGAGCGCCGACTGGTTCACATTGCACTTCGTGGCAACGATGCAGTCGATACTCATTCTGAGGGTTCTGACCCTGATCGCCATGTGGTGATTGTTGCTCGATAATCTACTCGAGTTTATGCTAAGGGGACGTGGTTTCCACGTCCCCTTTTTTTGTCAAAAGTTCTCGATACGCTGATTTTTGTCAGAAAGGAGCTTTCGTTGTTAGTACTTACTGATCAGCAAGCTGACGAGATGTTGAGTCGTCTAGCTTTCTATTGCAAAGAGTATTCCTTGAGCGTAACTGATGTTGAGCTGAGGAAATGTATTCAGCATTTGGATTTAGTTCTAGAAACAAATAAGACAACCAATCTCACCCGTATTCTTAACGTAGAAGATGCTGCAGTACTTCATATCCTCGACTCACTTGTTTTGCTCCCCTATATCAACAAGGCTCCTGAGGGAGCTTTGCTCGATATGGGAACAGGTGCGGGCTTCCCTGGTATTCCATTAACCATAACCACGCATCGTAAAGCTACTTATATTGACTCTGTTGGCAAGAAGGTTGATGCGGTTAATTCCTTTGTCCATGCTCTTGGATTGAAACATGCCCATGCGGTTCATGATCGTCTTGAAGAATATGCTCGAAGCCATAAGAAGCAGTTCTCCGTTGTAACCGCCCGCGCACTGGCCCCTCTACCGATTCTTGTTGAGTATGCGGCTCCGTACCTGAAGGATGGAGGGCTATTTGTTATCACCAAGGGCAATCCTTCGGATGAGGAGCTTGCTTCCGGTATGTCAGCAGCTAAGATTTGCGGCTTCACTTTGCTTCTGAATGACGCAATTGATTTGCCTGAAGGCTTGGGTCACAGGGAGTTCATTGTTCTTAAGAAGAGTCATTCAGCATCCGTTTCATTGCCTCGTGCAAATGGCGTGGCAAAGAAGAATCCGCTTGCCTAGATGTTTCACGTGAAACATAATGGATACTAACAACTTGCGGTGTTTCACGTGAAACATGGCGGTTGATATCGATTCGGAATGTTTCACGTGAAACATCCTCCGTTTGACAGCTTTAATACACACCAGGAGGGACCGTGGGATTTCGCGACGTTAAGCGTTCTAAGAGCGCAAAAGACACGCGTATCATTGCAATCATCAATCAAAAAGGCGGCGTCGGTAAGTCAACGACAGCTGTAAATCTTGCAGCAGCACTTGGTGAGCAGGGTCGTAAGACACTGATTGTCGATTTTGATCCGCAGGGAAACAGCACCAGTGGATTCGGAATTGAAAAAGAAGACCTTGATCACTGCATCTATGATGCATTGTTGAATGATGTGCCGGCAGAATCGCTTGTTCTTGATACAAATTGCAAAAAGGTATTCGTAATTCCGGCTACAATTCAGCTTGCAGGCGCGGAAATTGAACTCGTAAGCGCAATTGCTCGTGAAACCCGTCTCAAAGATTTGCTTGAGCCGATTCAGGACGAGTTCGATTTTATTTTCATTGACTGCCCTCCTTCGCTCGGCCTGCTTACTATCAACGCTTTGACCGCAGCAGACAGCGTTTTGATTCCGATTCAGTGCGAGTATTACGCACTCGAGGGCGTTACGAAGCTGCTTGAGTCAATGAAGATGGTCAAATCTCGTCTGAACAAGGGCTTAGACACCTACGGTGTGCTTATGACCATGTATGACTCGCGTACTTCTCTATCGAATCAGGTTGTTGAGGAGGTTCAATCGTACTTTGGTGATAAGGCGTTTAAGACGTTGA
>OHWT01000299.1_pt1 | contig 10352 bp, 7 predicted proteins | sample 1579791 | NCBI WGS metagenome assembly OHWT01 (sample SAMEA3882512, study PRJEB24775) | human gut metagenome | biome: human-associated habitat; feature: intestine environment; material: feces | place: Netherlands | collected 2009/2010
CGCTGGCCAGGCCGTGGGGGCTGGTCGTCGCGGCGCTGCTGGGCAGCGGGTCGCTCAGCCTGCCGGTTTGGGCGTGGGCGGTCATCGGCGGAGCGGGGCTGCTGATTTTTGTGTTCGCCATGAAATACAGCGCGCAGATCGAGGAAGCGCTGCTCGGGCTTGTGCGGCGGATCGTGCCGAAAAGAAATCGCTCCGACAGAAATTGACAGCGACGGTTGGCAGGAAAAAAGAAGGCGCGCCGCGAAAAACAAGGGAATCACAGCCGATAAGGGGGAACTATCCGCATGATTTACGTTCAATACGACGAGGCCGTTCGCGAAATGGCGAAGGGGCTGACCCGATTCATGGGCGAGGAAGACGCGAAGCATTTTGCCGAGATCTTCGCGGGCAACTCGCTGGACGGCATTTACAGCCACGGCATGAACCGCTATCCGCGATACATCAGCGATATGGAGAGCGGGCTTTGCGACCCGAAGGTGACGAAGGCCGAGAAGGTCGGCGGCTTCGGCGCGCTGGAGGTCTATGACGCGCATTTCGGCGTCGGCCCGCTGATTGCGGAGCAGATGACGGCGCGCGCCATCGAGCTGGCCAAGGCGCACGGCATTGCCTGCGTCGCGCTGCGCAACAACAGCCACTGGCTGCGCGCGGGTCGATACGGCCTGACGATGGCGGACGCGGGGCTGATGGGCATCTGCTTCACCAACACCTGCATGAATCTGACGGCGTGGGGCACGCTCGAGCCCTCCACCGGCAATAACCCGATCACCTTCGCCATCCCGCGCGAAAAGGGCAGTCTGGTGATGGATATGGCGGTGAGCCAGTACGCCTACGGCAAGCTGGAAATCATGGCGCAGGAGGGCAAGATGCTCGATACGCCCTGCGGCTACGACGCGGACGGCAACCCCACCTGCGATCCCCAGAAGATCTGCGAGAGCGGCCGGATGATGCCGATGGCGATGTGGAAGGGCAGCGCGCTGTCCATCATGCTGGATCTCTGCGCGTCGATGCTCTCCGCCGGGCGCACGAGCCGCATGATCGGCCTGATGAGCGACGGCGAAAAGGGCATGAGTCAGGTGTTCATCGCGATTCACCCGGCGGCGGTCGTGGATATGAAGGCCGTGGAGGCGCAGATGGAGGAGACCATCGCCTTCCTGCACAGCCTGCCGCCCATCGAGGGCGGCTGCGGCGTACACGCGCCGGGCGAGGGGCTTGACAGAACGCGCGCGAAGAACCGCGAGAACGGAATTCCAGTCACGGAGGAGACTTGGTGCAAAATTCTGGAACTCGGCAGGCTAAACGGGTAAAAATATGAATGCAAAAGCAGACAAAAAACCGTCGGCGTGATTGACAGAAAAGAAAAAACAGTGTATAGTAATATTGTTTATCCAGCTCTGTCTGAAGAGTCGGATCGGAACGCGATATTTTGACGCAGAACGTGCTGCGGACGAAATATAATTTATTATCTGGGAGGATGTATCCATGAAGAAGCTTCTTTCCATGCTTCTGGCGGCGGCCATGCTCGTTTCTGCGGGCGCGATGGCGTTTGCCGAGGGCACGTCTGAGAAGGGAACCATCGTGTATGGTTCTTCCACCGAAATCGGCGGCGACTTTGCCCCCAGCTCCTGGTGGACGAACAACGCGACCGACAAGATGATCCGTGATCTGACCAACGATTACGGCGTCACCGTCACCAATCAGGGCGGCGAGTATGTCGTGAACCCGACCATCGCCAAGAACATCGAGTCCGTCGTCAACCCGGATGGCAGCAAGACGTTCACCGTCACCATCAACGAGGGTCTGACCTACAACAATGGCGAAGAGATCAAGGCGGCCGACTTCCTGTGGGCCGAGGTCTTCGCCTGCTCCAAGGTCGCGATGGATACCGGCGCGAAGCTGACCGGCCACCTGACCTATGTCGGCGGCAAGGACTACTATGACGGCACGGCGACCGCGGTTTCCGGCATTCGCCTGATCGACGATTACACCTTCTCCGTGACCATCCTCGCGGAAAAGATCCCGTATTACTATGACCTCAACTACATCGCCCTCAAGCCGTTCTCCCTCAAGTACTGGCTGGGCGAGGGCGTTGAGCTGAAGGACGACGGCGAGGGCTGCTACATCGCCGGCGACTTCACCAAGGAAGGCATCGAGAAGCAGCTCGAGTACGCCCGCTTCAACGCCGGTGAGGACCGCGTTTCCGCCGGCCCGTACAACCTTGTCGCGTTCGACAAGGGCTCCCTGCAGGCGACCTTGACCATCAACCCGAACTACGCGGGCAACTTCGAAGGCCAGAAGCCGAGCATCGAGAAGATCGTCGTCACCAAGACCGAAGACGCGACCTGGGCCGACGCGCTCAAGACCGGCGCCTTCAACTTCTACGACACCGTGACCGACGGCAACCAGATCAACACGGCGCTGGACATCATCGCCGAGGGCGGCTTTGACTACGTGCAGTTCGACCGTGCCGGCTACGGCATGCTGAACTTCCAGTGCGACTTCGGCCCGACCCAGTTCGAGGCTGTCCGTCACGCGGTTGCCCTGCTGCTGGATCGCAACGAGTTTGCGAACACCTTCTGCCAGGGCTGGGGCGGCGTCGTCAACGGCATGTACGGCACCGGCCTGTGGCAGTATCAGGAGGCCGAAGAGTGGCTGGAGATGACCCTCAATCCGTATTCCTACGATCCGGAAGCGGCCGTCGAAGAGCTGAAGGCTGACGGCTGGGTCTACAACGCCGACGGCAGCGACTATGTCGATGGCTCCGGCGAAATCCGCTACAAGAAGGTCACCGAGGTCGAGGCGGGCACCTACGCGCACAACGTCACCCTCGCCGACGGCACCATCCTGATGCCGCTGATCATCGAGTGGTCCTCTTCCGAGAACAACCCGGTTTCCGAGCTGCTCAACGTCATGCTTGCGCAGGGCACGCAGACCGCTGAGGCCGGCATGAAGATCAACCAGAACGTGATGACCTTCACCGAGCTGCTCAACTACTACTATCGCGACGCTTCTCAGGGCGACAAGTACGCCGTTCCGACCTACGGCATGTTCAACCTGGCCAGCAACTTCAACCCGGCCTACGACCAGTCCTACGAGTGGACGCTCGACCCGGACATGGTCGCGCAGGGCTACAACCTCAACCGTCTGTACAACGAGGCGATGGACGCGCTCACCATGAACATGGTTTACGGCGTGGATTCCAGCAACACGCAGCTGTACATGACCTACTGGAAGGGCTTCCAGATGCTGTGGAACGAGCTGCTCCCGCAGATCCCGCTCTACTCCAACATCTACATCACCGTCTATCCGGATTGGCTTGAGAACTACACGCAGGATTCCTTCTGGGAGTTCCAGCAGGCGATTCTCTACGCGACCGTTGCCGAGTAATTTTTGCTCAGTTCCGATCACAGAATTGGGGGCGGGCGTTCTGCCCGCCCCTTTTTTCCCTACTTTTTTGATTTTGAATGAAACGTCCTTTTGAAGGACAAGCGCCCTGCCCTTGAACACACAAAGGCGGGATGATTCAAGGGCAAAGCACTTGTCCTGCGGATGAAAATATAGATGTCGCGGGCAGGCCGAGCGGTCGTGCCCGTGCATGGCGGTATGAGCCGCACCACAAGAGAGAGAGAAAGAAAAAGAAAGAACACCATAGAGAGGATGGATGAGATGGGCAAATATGTTGCCAAGCGTATCGGATACATGGCGCTTGTGTTTCTCATCGTTTCGTTTTTAATGTATTCGCTGTACAACCTGATCCCGACGGACCCGGCGCGCGCTGAGCTGGAAGCCCAGAAGCAGAGCCTCAAACCGGCGGAGTATGAGCAGTTGTATCAGGAGCTGCGCGCGAAGATGGGTCTTGACGATCCGCTGGTCATTCGCTACATGCGCTGGATGGGGCTTTGGCCGGATGTTGGCGACAACAACGGCTTCAACGGCCTGCTTCAGGGCAACTTCGGCTATTCCCAGTTCTACAAGAAGGACGTGACCGAGGTGATCGTTGACCCGATGAAGAACACGATCTTCATCAACATCTTCTCAACGATTCTGGCGCTGGCGATCACGATTCCGCTGGGCATTTTCTGCGCGGTTCACAAGGGCAAAAAGGTGGATAACACTGTTCAGGTGGTGACGATGCTCGGCTACAGCCTGCCGATTTACATCATCGCCCTGATTTTCATGTTCTTCTTCTGCGTGCTCTGGCGCATCTTCCCGATTTCCGGCACGAAGACCGCGGGCGCGATTTACGCGACCAAGTGGGACGAGTTCATCGACATGCTCTACCACATCACCCTGCCGGTCATCGTTATGACCTTCGCGTCGCTGGGCGGCATGACCCGCTACGTCCGCAGCGCGATGATCGACGCGCTGAGCATGGATTACATCCGCACCGCGCGCGCCAAGGGTCTCAAGGAAAAGGTCGTCATCTATTCCCATGCGTGGCGCAACGCGCTGCTGCCGATCATCACCTCGATCATCGGCTGGTTCATCAGCATTTTCTCCGGCTCGGTCATCATCGAGAACACGTTCTCGCTGAACGGCATGGGCAAGCTCTATTGGGCGGGCCTGAGCAACCTGGACTTTGAGCTGGTGCTCGCGATTCAGATGTTCTATACCATCGTCGCCCTGATCGGCTCGCTGCTGATGGATATCAGCTACGGTCTGGTCGATCCGCGCGTGCGTGTGGACAAGTAAGGAGGAAGAACGATGAGCAACAAGAAAAAAGAATTCTTCCTCGTGCGCTGGTTCAAGCGCTGCTTCCTGCACGAGCGGCCCGAGCTTTCCACCGAGGAAGAGGAGAAGATTCAGACCCCGATGCGCGCGATGGTGAGCAACTTCACCCATCGCCCGCTGGCCATGTTCGGCCTGATCGTGTTCCTCGCGATTTTCGTATTCGTGATGGTCGGCCCGCACATTTGGGTGCTTGACCTTTCCGAGCAGGACAGCACGCTGACCAACCTGCCGCCCTCAAGCAACATGATGCAGGTGCCGAAGGCGCTGCTGGATAACGGCGTGAAGGACATCTCCTCCGGCAACACCTACGGCGTCGGCATTGACAACAAGGGCGAGCTGTATACTTGGGGACACACCCGCATCACCGATAAAATCGACGTGGCGAACATCCCGGACGAGATCAAGAGCGCCGATCTGGTGCAGATTGCCGCCGGTACGGATCACGTCGTCGCGGTGGACACGGACGGCGAGGTCTACGTCTGGGGCAACACGCGCCTTCAGCAGGATAAATTCTCCAACGATATGAAGAAGGCCATGAAGGCCGGCGGCGCGGATTGGGACGTGGTGCAGCTCGAAGCGGGCAACCAGTTCTCCGCCATCGTCTGCTCGGACGGCAATCTCTACCTCTGGGGCAACGGCAACATGGCCGATATCAAGATCCGCAGCAAGTATCAGGGCAAGGTCGCCAAGGTCGCGCTGACGGATAACGAGTATATCGCCCTGATGACCGACGGCACGGTGGCCTACACCGGCAACAAGGATAAAACCTCCCCGTTCGCCAAGATTCCGGCGGGGCTGAAGGGCAAGACCGTCGTGGATATCGCTTCCACGAGCAAATCCGTCGCGGCCGTGACCGAGGACGGCGAGGTCTATGTCTGGGGCAACGCCGTGAAGGGCGAGGCCAATGTGCCGGCGCTTGAATCCAAGATCGTTCACCTCTACGGCGGCCGCTATCACTACACCGCGCTGCTGGAAAACGGCGATCTGGTTTCCTGGGGCAACAACAAATACGGCCAGATTGACGTGCCTGCCAAGGCGCAGAGCGCGGACAACATCGAAAAAATCTTCGTTTCCAGCTACCAGAACTACGCGCTGGCCAGCGACGGCACGATGTACACGTGGGGGCTCAAGGGCTTTGTGCTCGGCACGGACAGCCTCGGCCGCGACATGCTGACCCGTATCGTCAACGGCGGTCAGGTGACGATGACCGTCGGCGCGATTTCCGTCGTCATCGCGACGATTCTGGGCATCATCTTCGGCGGCGTCGCCGGTTACTTCGGCGGCCGGATTGATATCCTCATCATGCGTATCGCGGAGATCGTCGGCGGCCTGCCGTTCATCCCGTTCGCGATGATCCTCTCCGCCGTCATCGGCACGAAGCTCGATCCGACGCAGCGCATGTACCTGATTATGGTCGTGCTCGGCGTGCTGAGCTGGGTGCCGACCTGCCGCCTCGTGCGCGCGCAGATTCTGGCGCAGCGCGAGATGGAATACGTCACGGCGGCGAAGGCGATGGGTATTCGCGAGCACACGATCGTGTTCCGCCACATCCTGCCCAACGTCGTCAGCCTGCTGATCGTCTCCATGACGCTGGATTTCGCGACCTGCATGCTGACCGAATCCACGCTGTCCTACCTCGGCTTCGGTATTCCGCTGCCGACCCCGACGTGGGGCAACCTGCTCAACGGCGCGAACAACTCCATCGTCATCCAGCAGTACTGGTGGCAGTGGGTGTTCCCGGCTGTGATTTTCGGCATCTGCACCATTTGCATCAACCTGATCGGCGACGGCCTGCGCGACGCGCTGGACCCGAAGGCGCTCGAACGATAAGAAGGAGGGGAAGAATTTATGGCACTGCTTGAAATGCACGATCTGAAAACATTCTTCACCACCAAGCGCGGCGTCGTCAAGGCGGTGAACGGCGTATCCTACAAGGTGGAAGCGGGCAGAACGCTCGGCGTGGTCGGCGAATCCGGCTCGGGCAAGAGCGTCTCCGCGATGAGCATGCTCCAGCTTCTGGATGGCAACGGCTATATCGCCGGGGGCAGCATCATGTTCGACGGAAAGGATCTGACGAAGATGCCCCTTTCCGAAATGCAGAAAATCCGCGGCAACGCGATTTCCGTCATCTTCCAGGAGCCGATGACCAGCCTCAACCCGGTGTTCACCATCGAGCGTCAGGTTTCCGAGCCGTTCATCATCCATCAGGGGCTGAGCAAAGAAGAGGCGCGCAAGAAGGTTGTCGAAATGCTGGCCGACGTCAAGATTCCGAACCCGGAGGTCGTGGCCAAGCAATACCCGCACCAGCTCTCCGCGCTGGACGTGACGATTCAGGCGCAGATTTTGAAGCTGATGAACGACCTGAAGCGCGAGCACGGCACGTCCATCCTCTTCATCACCCACGACCTCGGCGTTATCGCGCAGATGGCGGACGACGTGGCCGTTATGTACTGCGGTCAGGTGGTGGAAATGGCTCCGGCGAAGACACTCTTCACCGATTGCGAGTTTTCCCATCCGTATACCGAGGGGCTGATGGTCTCCATCCCGAGGCTGGATACGCCCGCCGGTGTGCGGCTTGAATCCATCCCCGGCTCGGTGCCGCACCCGCTCAATCTGCCGAAGGGCTGCAAATTCGCGCCCCGCTGCAAATACTGCCAGCAGCGCTGCCTCGAGGAAGAGCCGGAGCTGGTGAACGTGACGGAGGAGCAGCAGGTGCGCTGCTTCTACCCCAGAAAGGAGGAGCGCCGTGCAAACCTCAAATAACGAGGGGAAGAAGGTGCTGCTTCGCGTCAGCAACCTCAAGCAATACTTCCCGCTGAAGAAGAAGGGCCTTTACGTCAAGGCCAACGACGGCATTACGCTGGATATCTACGAGGGCGAGACCTTCGGTCTGGTCGGCGAGAGCGGCTGCGGCAAGTCCACGCTGGGCCGCACGCTGCTCCAGCTCTACCGCCAGACGGACGGCCGGACGATGTACTACGGCCGCACGCTGGACGATCTCGCGCCGGTTTACGTCAAAAAGACGCTGCAAACGCTCGAAAAGCGCCGCGAAAAGTGGCACGAGCTGAAAAAGCATCTGGCCAATGTGCAGAAGGAATACGACGCGCTGCCGGACGGCGAGGCGAAGTACAAGAAGCACAACGAGCTGGATAAGGCGGTCAAGGATGAGAACGACGCGCTGCTGGATATGGCGAACCTGATCGGCGGCTTTGTCTGCGTGAAGGACATTCAGGCGGTGCAGAAGCTGTTCCTGGAGGAATACCGCATTTCCAAGGAGCGCGTGAAGGAGATGAACCGCCGCGGCGCGGTGCAGCTCGATCTGGACGACCTGCTCTTTGACATCAAGAAGGCCGAGGAGAACGGCAAGAACACGAGCGGCCTCAAGAGCAAGGAGGCCAAGCTGCGCGCCAGCCTCGCGAAGATCGACGAAAAGCTCGCCGAGCTTGCGCGCCGGATCGGCGACGTCCGCCGGCAGCTCGACGCCCAGCGGGCGCAGTACGCGGACGACGCGGAATTTGCGCGCTACGAGGCGCTGCGCGACGAGGGCATCGACCTTGCGCGCCTTGAATACGACGAGATCCGCCAGCTCCGCCGCGACCTGCAGCTCATCTTCCAGGATCCGTATTCCAGCCTGAACCCGCGCATGACGGTGGGCAACATCATCGGCGAGGGTCTGCTGGCGCACGGCTTCTTCAAGAAGAACGACGAGCGCATGCAGGAATACATCATCAAGACGATGGAAGACGCGGGCTTGGCGAGCTACTTCCTGCATCGCTTCCCGCACCAGTTCTCCGGCGGCATGAAGCAGCGCGTGGTCATCGCCATGGCACTGGCCAACAGCCCGCAGCTCCTGATTGCGGACGAACCGACCTCCGCACTGGACGTGACGATTCAGGCACAGGTCATGGAGATGATTCAGGACTTGATTGAAAAGCAGGGAACCTCGCTTATTTTGATTACCCATGATTTGGGCCTTGTAGCAACCTCCTGCGATGATGTAGCCGTCGTCTACGCGGGCGAGATCATCGAGTACGGCAGCAAGGAAGAAATTTACGACCACCCCAGTCATCCGTATACCATCGGTCTTTTCGGTGCGATACCGAATCTGGAATCCGATGTGCGCCGTCTTGCCAACATTGAGGGACTTCCACCGGACCCGTCCAATCTGCCAACCGGATGTTCGTTCGCGCCGCGCTGCCCCTACGCCACAGAGGAATGCCGGACCAAGCCGCCGAAGTCGGAGCAGATTGCTGAAAAGCACTACTGCAGCTGCTATATCGGCAGACAAAAGAGAGGAGCAGTGTGAGCATGGCCCCATTGATCGAAGTACAACACCTAAAAAAATATTTCCCGACGGCGCGCGGCCAGCTTCACGCTGTGGACGATGTGAGCTTCACCATTGAACGCGGCACCACAATGGGCGTTGTCGGCGAGTCCGGCTGCGGCAAGTCCACATTGGGCCGCACCCTTATTCACCTGCATGAGAGTACGGACGGCAAGATCCTGTTCGAGGGCAAGGATATCACCCGCGTCAACTCCAAGGAATTGAAACAGCTGCGCGAGGATTCCGTGCAGATCATTTTCCAGGATCCGTATTCCTCCCTGAATCCGCGCATGACCGTGGAGCAGACGATTCGCGAACCGCTTGTCCTGTCGCGCCGCTTCAGCAAAACGGAGATTGATAAGGAAACCGAGCGCCTGATGGACCTTGTCGGCCTGGATCGTCGGCTGCGCCTTTCCTACCCGCATGAGATGGACGGCGGCCGACGTCAGCGTGTCGGCATTGCCCGCGCACTGGCACTGAATCCCAAGTTCATCGTCTGTGATGAGCCGGTATCTGCACTGGACGTCTCCATTCAGGCGCAGATCCTCAACCTGTTGATGGATCTGCAGGATGAGCTGGGCATCACCTATATGTTTATCACGCATAATATGTCGGTTGTCCGTCATATTTCGCACAACATCTGCGTCATGTATCTGGGCCAGCTCGTCGAGACAAGTCCGACCAAGGAGCTGTTCTCCAAACCGCTGCACCCGTACACAAAAGCGCTTCTCTCGGCGATTCCCTCCACGGATATCCACCACAAGAAAGAGCGCATTATCCTGAAAGGCGAGCTTGTCTCTCCCATTGATCCCAAACCCGGCTGCCGCTTTGCGACCCGTTGCCCCTACGCCTGTGAAGCATGCAGCCAGCCTCAGGAGCTTCGCGAGGTCCTGCCCGGTCACTATGTAAGTTGCTGCCGCGTAGAGGAATTGGAAAACCTCTGATTCTGTTGACACTTTTCAGTGGTGTTCTTTTCCCTTCATATAACGTCGCCCCCGCTGTTGGAATCCAACAGTGAGGGCGATGCTGTTTTGTGAGGAAAGTTTTATATATTACATTTATAGTACTGTTTTATATTGACAATATATTTTTTACATATGCTTTTATTCGTCACTTCTTTCCTCACGCTAAGCGGATTATATCAAAGTGAATCAGAGTTGATTCACTTTTTCGAGTCAAGATTTTTGGATGAATCAGAAGTGATTCACTCTTGGGAATGTACGAATTTGTATGTTTGTCGGGTTAGATTTCCATCGTTTTGGGGTAGACGTGTTTTGCTAGCATAGCGTTTGGATATCCA
>OHWT01000302.1_pt1 | contig 10317 bp, 10 predicted proteins | sample 1579791 | NCBI WGS metagenome assembly OHWT01 (sample SAMEA3882512, study PRJEB24775) | human gut metagenome | biome: human-associated habitat; feature: intestine environment; material: feces | place: Netherlands | collected 2009/2010
CATTAGGTTCACGCTTGTCTTCAAGTACTTCAACGCTTTCAATCTTATCTACTCGGTAATTCTTTATCTTATCCGCCTCGCTGTCGTAACCTATCATATAATAATTTTCGTCGTCCCAGCAAAGCCAAATCGGTGAAATTACATATCTCTTGCCGTCACGCCTTGCGGTTTTTACAATATTTGCACCCTGCCCTATATCCCACTTCATATACAAAAAGCTGACCTTTCGGTCATTGGAAATCGCAGTTTGCAGTGTATCGACAACATAATATATTTTTTCGTTAAGACCTTTTACCCTGTTTGTAATAAAGACATCACGCTTAAGTTCTTTTCCCTGAAAGTTACTTACAAGTCCCTCAATTTTTTCGATAAGCTCCATACTTTTTTTGCGTGTAATAAATTTTGAACTTTGAATTGCATCGACAAGCAGTTTAAGCTCCGCAAGCTCAAAATCTCTTGAAGCGACATAATACCTTGTGGTATTTGATTTGATTTTTTCAATGTCAAGTCCGTACATTTGGAGAGAGCTGATATCATCGTAAAGACTTTTTCGCTCGGACTTTATATTAAATTCACTTAATGCGTCAATAATTTCAGTCGCAGTCATTCCGTGGTTATCGTCGGTTCTCTTTAGAAGAATGTCACGCAGATATAAAAGCTTAAGCTTTTGTCCCGATGATTTTGGCATAATATCCTCCGTTTATGCTGTCAGTGTTTGCGCAAACGCAATTACAAGCGGCATAGTTATGATTGAAAATACTGTAGTAACCGCCACAATACTTACCGAAAGTTCGGTATCTTTATTGTATTTTACCGCAAACATTGTAGTTGTAGCGGCAGTCGGTGCGGCAGATGCGATTACACAGGCAACCGCAAGAGTTGTTTCCACCTTGCACAGATAAAGCACAATTGCGGTTATAACAGGTACCAAAACAAGTCTTAAACCCATTGCAACATAAACAGATACATTTGAAAATGCTTTTTTAAGGTCTGCCTCGGAGAGGTAGTAACCTATAATCATCATCGGCAACGGTGTATTTAAAGCCGCCATATATTCAACAGGCTGACCTATCATATACGGAAGCCTTATGTTAAGCGCAAAAATAATTATCGCAATTACAACACCGATAATACCCGGGTTTGTAATCAGCTTTTTGGCAGAAATTTCTTTAATATCTCCGCTCATACATACAAGTCCGTATGTCCATACAAGAATGTTGAACACAGCTACAAACACTGCGCCGTAAAACAAACCGTCATCACCGAGCACAGCCTCCTGCAACGGGAACGACATAAACGCACAGTTTGAAAAAACTGTTGCAAATCTCAACACTCTTTTTTTGCTGTCCTTACCCTTAAAAATAAGGCTTACCAAAAGTATGGTTGCAGCCATAACGGCTGTTGCGCAAATCGTCATAATTCCGAGTCCGCCCAAAAGTTCAGGTGTAAAATCACGCTGAAAAGCAGACACCATAACGCACGGTGTAACAAAATACAAAACAAGGTTGTTTATATGCTTTGCGGATACATCGGTAATGATTTTTTTCTTACCGCAAGCAAAGCCCAACGAAATCAAAATAAACAGCACAAGTACCTGTTGTGCAACTACAATAAAGTTTTCTAACATTTCCTTTTCCCCCTAAAAATAAAACACATTTAAGTATAGCACAATAACTCATTTTTTCAATGCTTACGCAGTAATACAGCTGAATTTTGGAGGTATATAAAAAATTAATATCATAGAAAAATATCATTTTGTACAAAATTATGTCGAGCATATGGTGCAAACTAACCAATGAAAAGCAAATAATTTTACAAATATGTATTATCCGCTGAAATTATTTGCTTTTATTGACTTTTTGTACTTTGAATTGTATAATATATGTAAATAAAAATAGTTGTTTTTATTGTTATTTCACAGTGATTTTATGTATTTATTTATATTTTAAGAAAGAGGGATTTTACAATGGCAACAAGAAGAACTGCTACAAAATCGGCAGCTGCCAAGGATGCTAAGGTAGAAACAAAGGCTACTGCAACTGCTGTAAAAGAAACTGCTCCAGTAAAGGAAACTCCTGTAAAGAAAACCGCACCTAAAAAGGTTGCTCCAAAGAAACCTGCTGCCGTAGCTGCCGCAACAAAGGCTGCTAAGACAAAGGCTGAAGCTCCTGCAGAAGTTAAAACTGAAACAAAGGTAAACTTTGTTGTTGAGTTTAACAACAAGCAGAACTCGGTAGAAGACATTATTAATAATGTTAAAGCTACATACGGTAAAGATGTAAAGGAAATTTCAATTTACCTCAAGCCTGACGAAAACAAAGCTTACTTTGTTGCCGACGGCGAAGAAAGTTCTATGGATGTATTCTTCTGCTAATTAAAAATTACTGAAATTTTAGGAGTCATACTGTTAGGTGTGGCTCTTTTTTTGCTTTTTCTTTAATATTTTGGTGAATATTTAATATTTAGATTGATTTTTTACCATTCTGCCTATATAATGAAAATGTATCAAATCCTTGGCACAGACGGTCATACCGAGGTAATAATTTCATTACAAAGGAGCGATATTAAATGATTACAAAGTACACAAGCGGCACCCCTATCCGTACAGACGCTGTTGTAAAAGATTTTGCCGGAATCGACATAAATAAATTCCCGGTAGATTACAAAATCATTGACGGCAAATTCATTTTTAGCTTTGATATGCAGGACAGCGACATAGTTTTCGGTCTTGGCGAAGCGCCGAGAGGAATTAACAAGCGTGGCTGGATTTACGAAAGTTTTTGCAGCGATGACCCATTCCACACAGAAACAAAAAGTTCACTCTACGCCGCACACAACTTTCTTATGTTAAACGGCAGCAAGACTTTCGGTATTTTTATTGATTTCCCCGCAAAAATCCGTTGGGACATCGGTTACACAAAACCAAGCCGCACAGAAATCACTGTTGACGGTACAGATTTTGACATCTACATTATCGAAAACGAGAGCAATAAGCCGATTGACATTGTAAAAGAGTTCCGCAGTGCAATCGGTCAGAGCTACATTCCGCCATTCTGGGCATTCGGTTATCAGCAGAGCCGTTGGAGTTATCCCGACAAAGCTGCCGTTGACGGCGTAATCAAAGGTTATAATGATGCAAAGATTCCGCTCGACTGCGTATATCTTGATATTGACTATATGAAAGACTACAAGGACTTCACAGTTGACGAAGACAAATTCCCGAATTTTGCAGAATATGTAAAAGAAAAGAAGGAGCAAGGTATTCACCTTATCCCTATCATTGACGCAGGTGTAAAAAAAGAAGAAGGCTACGATGTTTACGAAGAAGGCGTTGAAAACGATTACTTCTGCAAAACCGAGGACGGCGATATTTTTGAAGGCGGCGTATGGCCGGGTATTGTAGGTTTCCCTGACTTTATGCAGAAAGAAGTTCGTGACTGGTTCGGCGCAAAATACGACAGACTTACAGACGCAGGCATTGACGGTTTCTGGAACGATATGAACGAGCCGGCTATTTTCTATTCAACAAAAGGACTTGAAAAAGCGCTTAATAAAGTAAAATCACTTGAGGGCGAAAACCTCGACCTTTCAAAATTCTTTAACCTCAAAGATACTTTTCTCGGTCTTTCCAACAGCCCCGAGGATTACTCAAGCATCTATCATATGATTGACGGCAAGCCTGTTTGCCACGACAGAGTTCATAACATTTACGGCGCAAATATGACAAGAGCCGCAGGAGAACACTTTGCAAGGAAATTCGGCGACGGCAAAATTCTTATGTTCTCAAGAGCCTCTTACATCGGTGCACACCGTTCAAGCGGTATCTGGTTTGGCGACAACCATTCATGGTGGTCACACATTCTTCTTAACCTTAAAATGCTCCCGTCCGCAAATATGTGCGGTTTCCTCTACTGCGGCGCCGACCTCGGCGGATTTAACGAAAACGCAACCCGTGACCTTGTGCTTCGTTTCCTTGCTCTCGGAGTATTTACCCCTCTTATGCGTAACCACTCCGCTCTCGGTACAGTAAACCAGGAATGTTACAACTTTGAAAACTCCGAAGATTTCAGAGATGTTGTAACCGTTCGCTACAGACTTATCCCTTATCTTTACGATACATTTAAAAAGGCAAGCGAAAACAACGATATGATTTTCCGCCCGCTTGCTTTTGATTACCCCGACGATAAAATGGCAAGAGAGTGTGAAACTCAGGTTATGCTCGGTAACGAATGTATGATTTGCCCTGTTTACGAGCAGAATGTAAGCGGCAGATATGTATATCTCCCTGAAGATATGACTTTTGTTAAACTAAGCGGTGAAAATGCAGAAACCAAGCCTATGGAAAAGGGCGTACACTTCATTGAAGTTGCACTTAACGAAGTACCTCTCTTTATTAAGAAAGGCAAACAAATTCCGCTTTGCAAACCTGCAATGCGTACAAGCGAACTCAACACCGAAGACCTTACTTATATAGGTTGATTTAAAATAAAAATGACAGCTATTATTTATTGATAGCTGTCATTTGTTGTTTGTATAGTCTTTTTTTCCGATTGCTAAGTCTGCCCTTTGTGGCGGTGAGCGCCAATAAAACGAGCAATCATCGTTTATCAATATTATTAATTATGTCAAGCTAACAATATTGACATATTAGCAATTATATACATTATTAACGCAATATTGCACGCAAAACTTTCTATGCAACCGTCGGTTGCGGAAATGAAAACTAAAATGTATTGCAAAAAACAGTGGTTGCGGTGTATAATTTGGATAAAGTGAGAGGCAGAACGATCGTCATAAACTCTCAAAGGAGGAAATATGGACATAGAAACAGCAAACAGACTTTTACAATACAGGAAGAAACACAACTTAAGTCAGGAAGAACTTGCAAATAAAATAGGAGTAAGCAGACAGGCGGTGTCAAAATGGGAACGGGCAGAGGCATCTCCCGACACTGATAACCTAATATTGCTTGCCGAAATTTACGGAGTATCGCTTGACGAACTTTTAAAAGGAGAAGCGAACAATTCCTCAAAATCCGAAGCCAAGCAGGAAACCGTATCGGAGGAAAGCGCAGACAACACAAAAATTCCCACAGGCGATGAGGGCACAGAGTATATAAAAGCGGATAAAGTATCTTTTAAAAACGGAATCCATGTTGATGCGAAAAACGGCGACAAGGTACACATCAGCTTTGCAGACGGAATACATGTACAAAACAAAGACGGCACTAAGGTTGATATAGGCAAGGACGGAGTGTTTGTAAACGAAAACGGAAAACAGAGAGTTTATACCGATAAAGACGGTCATATAATGCACGATGCCGATATGACCGACGAAATGTTTGCAGGAGGAAAGCATAAAAAATTTTGGAATTCGTTTCCCTTTTTCGCTATAGCGCTTGTTGTATTCCTTTGGTGGGGATTCAGCGGTTTATGCTTTGGCTGGGCACTTAGCTGGATAGTTTTGCTGACAATACCGCTTTACTATTGGATATGCTCATTCTTTAAAAATAAAAACGATTAACAGGAGGACATTATGTCAGAATTAAATTTACCGTCAGACCCAATGATTTTATTAAGTTTTATTAACACAAAGTTAAGAGATTTCTATCCGTCGCTTGATGCTCTTTGCGAAGACGCAAACATCAGTAAAGATGAAATCGTAAAAAAGCTCTCCGCCATAGATTATACCTACAACGCAGAGCTTAATAAATTTGTATAAAACTAAAAAACACCCGATTTCAGCGAAAGCCGAAGTCGGGCGTTTTTTTAACCGTTCTCCAATAAATACGGTCTTAGCTCGCCTGCAAGGTAAAGCGAACCGCAGATAACGAGCGGCATATTTTCATTTTTTGCCTTATCAAGCGCCGTTTCGAGAGCCTTTTTGTTATTATCGAATGCCTCAACTTTCGGAAAATGCTGTTTGCATTTTTCGGCAAGTTCTTCTGCCGATAAAGTTCTCGGATTGTTGACCGTTACCGTAAACACTTCTTCAAAAAGTCCTTCAAGCAGATTGATTGAGCTTGCACTGTCCTTATCGGCAAGCATACCCATAAGGCAAAGCCGCTTTTGATTTGGCAGATACTTTTTGACCGCCTTGCTAAGCGCCTCAATTCCGTTCGGATTATGTGCTCCGTCAAGCAAAACTACGGGATTTTTGCCCATAAGTTCAAGTCTTGCGGGGTTTACCGCCTTTGCCATACCTGCCTTTAATGCATTTTTGCTTACAATGATTTTACCGTTGTCGCAAAGTGCTTTTAATGCGGTCAATGCGGTTTTTGCATTTTCCAACTGATGTTCGCCAATCAAATGCAGTTCAAGCTCTGTACCGTCATATTCAAAAACAGTGCTTTCAAGGCTTTCTGAAATCACTTTTATTTTTGCACTTTCACTTTTGAAAAGTTCAACATTTCTGCTTTTACAAGTACATTCAATCACGCTCATTGCGTTTTCTTCCTGCTTGGAAGTAACGGCAATCGAGCCATTTTTTATAATACCGCACTTTTGCCACGCAATCTCTTCGATAGTGTTGCCGAGAATTGCCGTATGGTCAAGTCCGATAGTTGTTATTACCGAGCAAAGCGGCGGCAAAATTGTATTTGTACAGTCAAGAAGTCCGCCCATACCTGTTTCAAGCACAACGATGTCGCATTTCTCGTTTGCGTGAATATAAAACTGCAAAGCGTTTACATACTCAAACTCTGTAATAATAACGCCGTCATTACGCAATTCCTCAATAATCGGAAATGTTTTCTCCACCGCCTCGGTGAGCATTTTCTTTGAAATCATACGGTTATTAATCTGTATTCTCTCTCGAAAATCCGTTATATACGGAGAGATAAAAAGACCTGTTTTGTAACCTGCCTCAACAAGCACAGCCGAAAGCATTGCACAAACCGAACCTTTGCCGTTAGTACCCGCAATGTGAATATACTTTAGTTTATCCTGCGGATTGCCGAGTTTTTCGAGAAAAATTCTCATTCGGTCAAGTCCGGGGCGAGAACCGAATGTCAGCAGTGAATGTATTTTTTCAATAGCCTGTTCGTATGTCATCAGATCAGCTCCTTGTAAATTTCATTCTTTTTAAAGCCTGTCAGCGCCGCCGCCTCTTTTGCGGCATCTGTTGCCCTTGCGCCGTTTTCAATCAACTTCTTAGCGGTTTCGACCGCATATTCAAGTGTAAACTCTTCGGTATCGTCAACCTGCGGCGCACCCTCAAGCACAAGCACGATTTCGCCTTTAACACTGCCGTCGCTTAGATTTTCCGCCGCATTTTTTGTTGTGGTACGGATAACTTCCTCGTGAATTTTTGTAATCTCACGCACAATTGTAAGTTTTCTGTCGCCAAAACTTGCATACAAATCACGCAAAGTCTGCGGCAATTTATGCGGAGCTTCGTAAAAAATCATTGTTCTGTGCTCGTTTGCAAGGCTTTTCAAATGATCTGCTCTGCTCTTTTTATTTACGCTCAAAAAGCCCTCAAAAGTAAATCTTCCCGTGCTAAGGCCCGAAACGGCAAGCGCAGAAATAACCGCACTCGGTCCGGGAATTACAACCGTCTTTATGCCACGCTCTTCGCAGAGCTTTACCAAATCTTCGCCCGGATCCGAAATACACGGCATACCCGCATCTGTAACGACGGCGCAGTTTTCGCCCTGCTCTATTCTTGCGCAGATAATCTCTCCACGCTCTCTTTTATTGTGCTCAAAATAGCTGACCATCGGCTTTTTTATGCCAAAGTGATTTAAAAGTTTCAGCGTAACCCTTGTGTCTTCCGCCGCAATAAAATCTACCGATTCCAGAGTTTCCACCGCTCTCGGCGACAGGTCGGAAAGGTTGCCTATCGGTGTACCCGTAACATATAAAATTCCGCTCATAGCTTGTTGTCCTCTGTATTTTCTAAATGATCTGATTTGTAGCTTCCGTAAATTTCAAGCATTTCTTTTGAAAAATTACCGCTTTCGTCCTCTATAAAAAGTGTGGGCAGTACATTTAAAAAGCCCCGTTTTCCGCCTCGTCTGCCCTCAAGCAAAAACAGTTTCGGCGCTTTTGACACTCTCTGCTGTACAAGTCGCAAGGTCTTTGGCTCTATGTCAAATTTTCTCATAGACTCCATAACATCGCCTAATCTTTCGGGGCGCTGACACATATAAAATCTGCCGCCAAACTGCAGCAGCTTTGATGCCGCCGAGCAAATGTCATCAAGCGTACATTCGCTTTCGTGTCTTGCAATCAGCCTTGCCGAAGTCGGATTTTTGATTCCTCCTCCGCCGATTTTATATGGCGGATTGCACACAACTACATCATAACAGCCAAAATTCAGCTTGCCTTTAAGGTCGCATAAGTCAGCGTTTATAATTTTAATGTTATCGCAAAGCCCGTTGTGTTCAACGCTTTTTTGAGCAAGCGTACAGGCATTTTCCTGAATTTCAACAGCGTCTACTTTTAAGTTTTTATTGTCCCTGCACCACAAGAGCGGAATTGTACCGCATCCTGTGCCAAGTTCCGCACATTTTTTAATGCCTGCTGGCTTTGAAAAATTCGCAAGCAAAATAGTGTCTGTCGAATATCTGTAGCTTTTGGTAACATATATTTCAATGCCGTTGCCCAACGGCTCAAGGTGCAAATTCTCCATTATACAATCGGCAAAGGAAAGTATTGCCCTCTGCCCTCTCCTTGTAAAATTTAGCTTAACATTTTTATTATACTACTGTAAGGGTAAAACTTCAATAAAAAGCAATATAAACCTTACTGTTTGAAGTGCAATAAATTATTTTTCCAATACATCAAGGTCGCTTTTCTCATAACGATTATGTCCCGACAACTGCTTTTTATATTTCCAACACTTAATAGCCTCGTCAAGGCTATTGCCCTGATTATCGGCAAAGAAATCCCTTATATATGTATTGTATTCAAACTGCTTGTCAATTTTTGTCTTACTGCTTTTCTTTTCTTCAAGTATCCGATAATACGCAGTAATCGCATCGGCGTAAGTTTTTCCCGTATTGCCTTTAAGCCATTTCTGAAATGCAACATTAAAAGAAAATCCGTTGCCGATATGTTCCTTAAAAAACGCTCTGTGCTTTTCCGAGCAAACAAAATTTGGCTCAATTTCCGTGTCAGTTGTAATGTTGCCGATTATCTGCGACTTTTCTGCACTTTCTTTGCGGCTATAACCTCTCCTGTATCAAGAAAATGTGCTATTCTCTCGGTTATTTCAAGTTTTCCGCCCGATGTCGGTAAACCGTATCGACGACAAAAATCGACAAGTTCTTCCTTTAAATAATAAAACTTTCTGAATGTCTTGCCGTCAAGATTTTTGTCGAGTTTCGGTCTTTCGCTCATACAATACCTCACTTAATTATTATTCTGCGTACAGTTTGCGGCGTCTATTGCAATTGCGAGCATAAGCACCAAAATTTCGTTTCTCGGGTCTGCATAGTCGATAACATAAGTATCTCCCCAACGGAACAGCTTTTTTGAAATCTGCGCAACCATACTGCAAGCCTCGTAAACGCTGTAGTTCCAAGACATAAAATCCCCCTCACAGCGCCAACCGTTGTAGTCGAGGTTATACTTCGGTTTAAAAAAGGTAAATTTTTTCTCAATACTGCCAAACGGCTGTCCGTTTATTTCTATATCAAAAGTCGGCATAAGCGTAAAAAATCGCTGTTTAATCATACCGATTTCATTGCGCTCTCTGTCATATATATGAATCTGATGCGTAAGTCTGAACATTTCAGTCTTAACAAAATATTTCGGCTCGTCATACTCATCATAAACATCGTAAGTATCCGTCCACGAAAAAACTCTTTGTTTAATTAACAGTTTCATTTTAAATACCTGTCTTTCCGTTTTTTAATCAATATTTCATTTCAATCCGTAATTTACAAATATTATAGCATAGCAATTTTTTTATTACAATAAAAAAACAGCTCTCTAAACGAGAACCGTTTTTACGAGTGAAGCCATAAAGTCAAATAACCGATTTTCGGCACTGAATAAATAACTTTTCCTACTATGTCATCTTCTGTTACATATCCGTCATCCGCTGTATTGTTTGCATCACCCTTAGTAATATAAACTGTATTTTCAGTCTGTTTTTGCTCGGATATAATTCTGTGAATTACAGTTTTACCGTTTCTCCTAAATTGAATTATATCTCCTACTGAAATATCTTTATCGTTTTTAGATACAATTACAACATCGCCTATTTTTATTTCGGGATCCATACTACCTGTAGCAACAGATACAGGGGAAACACTTAAAAATCCGCATATAAAAGCAATTACAAGACACAACGCCGCAACTCCGGTCA
>OHWT01000303.1_pt1 | contig 10313 bp, 7 predicted proteins | sample 1579791 | NCBI WGS metagenome assembly OHWT01 (sample SAMEA3882512, study PRJEB24775) | human gut metagenome | biome: human-associated habitat; feature: intestine environment; material: feces | place: Netherlands | collected 2009/2010
TATATCCAATCGACGGCAAGGCCGCAGGCCTTGACCGGCGACCCCCCCAGACCTCCCTCATCGAGGGAGGGGGACCGCCCCGCGGGCGGTGGAAGGAGTTCGTACCCCATGCGTTGAAAGGCGTTCGCGCCCGCCGTCCTCTCGAAAAAACCTTTTCCAAACTTCATATGCTTCATATGCATCATATGCCCGACACACATCAGGCATATGATGTTTTTTTCTCTTTTTTTGAGTTATTGCGTTCTTTTTCAGCAAACACAGCCCCCGGAAAAAACAACGTTCCCCGTTATCCCGCTCAGCCCTTCTCCGTGAAATAGTTGAACATCGGGTAATATTCAAACTCGATCTTCTCCCCGACGCGGCCGTTTCGGTTTTTCAAAATCACGGCCTCGATCTGCCGGGGATTTTTCTTTTTCGCCTCCGTCGGGTCGAAGGCCGCCTCGCCCGCGCCGCGAAGCTGCAGGCCGATCAGCACGTCGCTGGAATACTCGATTGCGCCGGATTCCTTGAACGCCTCCATGCTGATGCGCTGGCCGTAGCTCATGCGGTTCAGGCTGGAGACGGCGATCACGGGCAGCTTGAAATCGCGGCTGATGCGCTTGAGCTCCAGCACCGCCTTGTCCATGTTCTGCTTGTCCGTCGCCCGCTCGTTGTAGGGCGCGATGATTTGCAGATAGTCCACGATCACCAGCGGGGTTTTGCCGGTCATGTCGATGTTGCGGGCGATGCGCTCGCGAATGGCCGTCACGCCGATGTCGCCCACGCCCTCGGCGATGAACAGATGCCCGGCGTATTCCCCGTAGCGCGTCACCGCGTCGCGGATGACCTCGCGCTCCCGCTCGCCGTACTGCGCGTAGCGGCGGCCGTCCGTCACGCCTCTGGCCGTCTTGGCGCAGGCCGTGCCCCACTTGCGCGCCAGCGCGAGGGTCAGCGTGTGGCGCGAAATCGACTTGGCCATCAGCTCGGCGCGCGCCATCTCCAGCGAGAAGACGAGCACGTCCTGCCCGCCGGAAGCGATCTGGTCGCCGATCTGCGTCACCAGCGTCGTCTTGCCCAGCGAAGAAATCGCGCCGACGATGTACAGCCCCTCGTACAGCCCGCCGTCCAGCGCCCGATCCAGCGCGTCAAACCCCGTGGGCAGGCACGGCGTGTTGACGCTTTCGGCGATACCGTCCACAAAGGCCTGTAAATGCCCCTGTGCGCTCGTCTGCAAGTAGGTAAGCCTTTCTATCTCGGGCAGGCGTTCGCCGTCTCCTACCCGCCTTAGAAACGATTCTGGAGCCATTTGCAGCGCTTCGTTCGCGTCCTTACAGTCGCCGCACGGGTTGTAGACGAAATACGGCAGGCTCGCGGCGCGCAGGCCGTCTTCCAGCTCGCAGGAGGCCTTCCGCCCGCGCTCGTCGTTGTCAAGGGCGAGGATCAGCGGCTGCGCGGGCTTTTTTTCCGCGAGGCGCTCGAGCAGCAGGCGCACGTTTGACGCGCTGCCCAGCCCCACGGCCTCGCCGCCGGCCTCGACGATGCTCATCGCGTCGATCTCTCCCTCGACGATGAAGACGGGCTTTTCCGCCGTGTCGAGCGCCTCAGCGTTGAACAGGCGCGTCTTGCCGACCTTGACCTTCGTGTATCGCGCCTCCTGCTCGCTGAGCTCGTCCTTGCCGCGCACGTCGCGTGCCAGATAGCTGGTGCGGCCGGTCGGGATAATCAGCCGGGGCGAGGGCGGCACGGTCTCCGGCGCCTTGGGGTTGCGCCACGCGGGGTCATACCCCAGATGGAACCGGGCGCAGGTCGCGGCGGACAGCCCGCGCCGCTGCGGATAATCCGTCTGCATAAGGCGCGCCTGCGCGGCATTGAAGAAGGCGGTGCAGTCCGGCTCGGGCGCGGCCGGGCGCGCGGCGGCGCGCTCGGTCATCCGGCGCGGCGCGCTCACCGTCAGCCCGTAATAGGCCGCCGCCCCGGCGAGCTTCTCCGGAAACGTCTCCAGCCCGAACGCCAGCCCGTAGAGATCCAGCACGTCAAAATAGCCGCCGCAGGCAAAGCATTTCCAGTGCGTGGGCGCGCCGGGATCGCGGTGCAGCCCCGTTCCCTTGGGGCCGCTGCCGCTGCCGCACTGCGGGCAGACGTAGCCCTTCCCCTTTCCGTCCCGCGCCAGAAACGCGGGTTCCCGTTCGTTAATCGCCTCGACCATCGCCTCGTTCATAAGTGACCTTTCTTTCTTGGGCTGCCGGCTTGAGGGCTCTGCCCTCAAACTCCCGCCAGGAACCTGAGGTTCCTGGACCTCCCCCATCGCTTCGCGCAGTTTTAAGTGATTTGACGTACAGTGCGCATGCGCACTGTACGCAAAGTCTGTTCAATCCGCCGCGAAGCAAAGCGGAAGGTCAAGGGAACTCAGTTCCCTTGTGGGGTTTGGGGCAACGCCCCAACGTCCCCCGTCTCCCGGCGCCCCGCGGCCTTTTTATTTTAGCATAGGCTCACGCCCTAAAGGCGTGAGCGTGTGCGCCTTTAACCGTTTTAACCGTTTTAAGAAAAATGACCCCCAAAAAACCTAGATGGCGTAAGGCCAAAAAAAAAATTTTGCGGGAACAACTACCCCCCTTTTGCGGGAACAACTACCCCCCTTTTGCGGGAACAACTACCCCCCTTTTTCAAAAATTCCTCCGCGGGCGAAAATGCCGGTTTGCCCATGTGGCGGCTCAATTCCGTGCGGGAACAACTACCCCCCTTTTTCAAAACGGGCAAATCGGGGGAAAAGCGCCCGATCCGGGCGGGGATTTGACGCTGGGCGGCGCGCTTGGTATAATGGCGGGGAGACATGCGAAGAATATGAGGTATATGAAGCATATCAGGCATACGAAGCGCATGAAGCATACGAAGCACATGAAGTTTGGCGCGGAAAACGCGCGCGAGGGGGAGGGCGCTATGGCTCGGATAACGGCACTGATCAATCAAAAGGGCGGCGTTGCGAAGACGACGACGGCCCATGCGCTGGCGGTGGGGCTCGCCCGTCAGGGTAAGCGCGTGCTGGCGATCGACTGCGACCCGCAGGGCAATCTGTCCTTTTCGATGCGGGCGGACGATACGCTGGCCGGGCTGTACGAGGCGCTGCGGGGCGACGCGGCGGCTGCGGATGTGATTCAGGCGACGCGGCAGGGCGTGGATTTGGTCGCGTCGTCGCTCGACCTGTCCGCGGCGGATATGGAGTTCACCCGCGTGGGGCGCGAATACCTGCTGCGCGGGCTGTGCGACGCGGTTGCCGCGTCCTACGACCACATCATCGTGGACTGCCCGCCCGCGCTGGGCGTGCTGACGCTCAACGCGCTGACGGCGGCGGACGACATGGTGATTCCGGTGGGGCTCGAGGTGTTTTCCCTTCAGGGGCTCAAGCAGCTTTTTAACACGGTGGAGAACGTGCGGCGCTACTGCAACCCGCGGCTAACGGTCGCGGGGATTCTGATCACGCGACGGGGCAACCGCGCCAGCCTGACGCGCGAACTGATCGACGTGATCGGGCAGACGGCGAAGGATTTGAACGTCTATCTGTATCCGACGGTGATCCGCGAGGCGGTGGCCGTGCGCGAGGCGCAGGTGATGCAGGAAAGCCTGTTCGATTCGCACCCCAAGGCGGCGGTGACGGCGGACTACGCGGCGTTTGTCGCGGACTATCTCAGGCAGGAGGACGAGAAGCATGGCGATTAAAAAGGGCAGGGCGACGGACGCGGTGGCGCGGCTGTTCAGCGTGACGGCGGCGGAGCAGGCACATGAAGCATACGAAGCACACGAAGTCAAGCGCGAACATCCTGTGCCTGAAACACATGAAGCACAGGATGTATATGAAGCGCCTCGTATGCCTGACGCACAAGAGGCACATGAAGCATACGAAGCCAAGCGGGAACATCCTATGTCCGAGACACACGAGGCATACGAGGCATACGAGGCATACGAAGCGCATGAAGCATATGAAGACCGCGCGCCGAAGGCGGACGGCGCCTACCGCGCCGCCGACACGCAGGGCAAGCGGGGCAAAAAGGCGCTGCGCATGACGATGGCCTTTTCCGAGGAGAACATGGACTACATCCGCACGATGGGCAAACTGGAGAGCGGCGGCGCGACGGCCTACGTCAACCGGCTGATCGAGGCGGACCGCCGGAAGCACGCGGACGTCTACCGGCAGATGAAGACCCTGCGCCCGGATGCGTGAAGGAGAGCGCCATGGATCTCAAGAAGACGAATTATTTTGACCCCAGGAAGATGGCGGCGCGCAAGCGCTGGACGGTACAGGAGACCGGGCAGGGGCTGATCGCCATGACCGGCTATGCGTATCTGGGGGACGAGGAGAAGACGGCGCTCTTTTCGGGCGCGGATCTGGAGGCGCGGATTCGGCAGGCTTCCGCCGAAAAGCCCCGGGAGACGGAGCTGTATCTGCGCCTGTCCAACTGGCTGGTGATCCGCCGCCGCGAGACGCTGCAGCTCAAGAGCCACGCCATGCAGGTATTACAGCTCATCTGGCGCGGGCTCTTTGTGGATATGGCGCAGCAGGTGATCGCCGCCTCCGAGCTGAAGGACGAGCGCCTGAGCGCCCGGCGGCAGGCCGTGGCGGAGACGCTCTCCCTGTCCGACGAGCAGCTCAAGGAGGGCGTGGACATCCTTCGCCAGAACTTTTCGACGATTGCGGCGTTCAACGTGCTGATGACCCTGCTCAGCGACACCTATCAGATCGACACGTTCGGCTACGTGATCGACGCGGACGACGAGCTCGTGATGTACGAGGAGGCGCGCACACTGGACGAGCTATCCGGCCACCGCGCGGGGCTGTTCGATCTGGCCGAGATCGCCGTGACGCGCGACAGGCTGGACGACGCGCGCGCGATTCTTGAAGGGGGCTACACGTTCCCCATGGCCGACACCCGCCTGCTGGACAGCCTGCTGCGCTGAGGAGGACGACATGCCGAAAAAGAAACAGGTTTTTGAACCGGAAAACCTGGAATCCATCCGCAGCGCCATCTCCGGCCTGATTGTCGAGCCGCCGGAGACCATCGAGCCGGTCGTATACAGCGTCGATCTGCTCAGCCGCCACGACCCGTATTATCCCATGGTGCAGGGCGAGGCGACCAGCCGTCTGGCGATGACGGCGACGCGGAACATGGCCATCAACCCGATCACTGGCGACGCGGTCATCGAGGACGAGGGCTTCCGCGCGTTTTTTGAGGGCTACGACGGGCTGAAAATCGGCCTGACGGTCGGCGCGCAGAAGCTGCTTTCCACCGCGGCGCTCTACCTGACGCAGAACAACCACTACCGCCCGGAGGAATCCGCCCGGATCGAGACGGAGGTGCAGATTCCGCTGATCTCCTACGCGCGGCTGCTGGGCTATCCCGTCGACGAGCGGGAGACGGCCACGCCGGAGGAGGCCGAAAAGGAAAAGCGGCGCATCAAAAACCTGATGAAGGACGTGCGCGGCAAGATCAACGATCAGCTCGACGTGCTCTACAGCCTGTCGCTCTCCTGGTCGGAAAAGAAGGGGCGCGTCTCGGATTATCAGGACGTGCGCCTGCTCCAGCGCAAGGGCGTCAAGCGCGGGATGATCTCCATCCAGTTCAGCGACGACATCGCGCGGTATCTGCTCTGCTCATATGTGATGCAGTACCCCGAGGCGCTGCTGAGCATCGACGAGCGCAGCCCGCGCGCCTACCGCGTCGGCTACAAGCTGGCGTATCACAGCTCCGTGCGCCGCAACATCGAGCGCGGCACCGCCGACATCATTTCCGTTTCGGCGCTGCTGGATGCGTGCGGCGACATCCCCGATTTCGACGAGGTGCAGAAGACGGATCGCGGCCACTGGGAGAACCGCATCAAAACGCCGCTGGAAACCGCGCTGGATAGCTGTGTGCGCGCCGGCGTGCTGGACGGCTGGGAATACTGCGGCGCGAAGAAGGCGAAGCTCTCCGACAGCGAGGTGGATATCGGCGATTACGCGACGTTTATCGGGCTGTATGTCCGGTTTCGGATGGGACGGATGAACGATGAAGATTGATTTTTCCCGGCTGGACGCGCTGCGGCCGACGGCCGCCGTGCCGGAGGGCTTCGAGCCCGTGCCCGAGGCCGAAACGCCGTTTGATTCGGGCTACGAGGCCATGTACCGCGCCGCGTGGGATTTCCATTTGGAGACGGACGACCGGCTCCGCGCGGCGGCGGGGGAGGCGCGCGAGGAGATTTGGCTGCGCGCCGCCGCGGCCATGGGGGAGAAGGTCGCCGCCTTTCCGGATCAGCCGTTTGCCGCGGCGCTCTTTGCGGCCGTCTGGCAGGAGCTGGAGAGACGGTACGCGGGGGAATAAGAAAAAACGGGCGAAATATGCATCGGAATCCAAAAAGTCTTGATATTACAAATGTTTTTTTGATAAAATGGTTCAATAAGCGCGATGAAGCCGACGGACGCGGCGCGCGCAGGGGAGGAGGGTTTGCATGATTGATCGACCGCAATACCTTCGAGCGCTCCGGCGTTGGAAGGACAAACAGATGATCAAGGTGATTACGGGAATTCGGCGCTGCGGAAAATCGACGCTGATGGAACTGTTTCAGGCGGAGCTTCGCCTTGACGGCGTTCCCGATTCGCAGATCATCGCCGTCAATCTGGAGGACTTCGCGAACATCGAGCTGCGCGACCCGATGAAGCTGCACGCTTATATTTTGTCGCGCGCGGGAAACGAACGGGCGTATGTCTTTCTGGATGAAATTCAGAATGTCCGGGATTTTCCGCCGATGATCGACAGCCTCTTTCTGCGCAAAAATCTGGATCTCTACCTGACCGGCTCGAACGCCTACATGCTGTCCGGCGAGCTGGCGACGCATCTTTCCGGGCGCTACGTCACCATTGACATGCTGCCGCTCTCCTTTTCGGAATATGCGGCATTTACGGGCAGCCGGGACGGCCTGAGCGCCACATACCGCCGCTATCTGGAGACGAGCTTTCCCTATGCCACCGAGCTGGGCGGCGACCGGAAGGCGATTGAGGAATACCTGAGCGGCATTTATCACACGGTCGTGCTGAAGGACGTTGTGGGAAGACTGAAAAACGCCGATCCGATGATGTTGGAAAGCGTTCTGCGGTTCGTATACAGCAGCACGGGCAGCCCGATTTCCACCAAGAAAATCTCGGATACGATGGGCTCCGACGGGCGGAAGCTCGACGTGCGCACGGTTGAAAAATATCTGTCGGCGTTTGTGGACAGCTACATCGTCTATCAGGCGCGGCGCTATGACATCCGCGGCAAGCAGCATCTCAAGACGCTTGAAAAGTATTATGCCGTGGATATCGGCCTGCGGTATTATCTGCTGGGCGGGCGCTATGCGGATACCGGCCACATCCTCGAAAACGTGATCTATCTTGAACTGATCCGCCGCGAATATGACGTGTATATCGGCAAGCTCGACGAGTTGGAAGTCGATTTTGTTGCCGTCAATCAGACGGGAACGCTCTATGTGCAGGTTGCCGCGTCCGTGCGGGATGAACATACGCTCGCGCGCGAATTGAGGCCGCTGCAAAAAATCCGGGATTCATACCCCAAACTGATTTTGACGCTTGACGACGATCCTCCTGCCGATTACGAGGGCATACGCCGCATCAACGCGCTGGAATGGCTGAATGATTCGCCGTAAAGGTGGAGAGGGATGCTGCGCCGAAAATTTTTTTCGTATGTTCTGCACCCGGGGTTGTATAAGAATCTTCGAGAGGGCGCGCGAAGGGTCATAGGGGCGACCGCAAAGCCCCTATAGGCAATCGACGGCAAAACCGAAGGTTTTGTCTGGCGCGTAACCTTATTGGAAACGATTGCATAGCCTGCGGGCTATGCGGGGACGCGCTCCGCTAGGCCTAGGGGATTAGGGGGAAATTTCGATTTTTCCCCCTTAAATCCCCTAGGAACCCCATAACCCCCATTGAAACGACCAGGGTTGAGACCCTGGACCCGGGGTTGTATACGAGGCTTTGAGAGGAAGCGCGAATCCCCAGACCTCCCTCATCGAGGGAGGGGGACCGCCCTGTGGGCGTTGGAAGGAGTTTTCAGGCGCCGGAAGGCATTCGTCCCCCATCTCTTTTATGCCGAACATCCTTCTATTTTCCGACGCATGCCAGGCATACGAGGCACAAGAAGCATATGAAGCATACGAGGAATAGAAGCTGATTTTTTCTGAAAGACGGCGGAGGATTCCATGATTATGGATATTCCGCGCGTTGGGCACGGACAAATCCCGTCTTTATAAAAACTTCCAATGGCAGAAATGCCATTGGAAGCGTATAAAGGGAGGCTATTATCGTTTACTTTACTTTGTAAACACGACCTCATCGCAGACCAGAGGACCGGAGTTGACGTTTACGGAACGAACCATGCCGATCTGGCTGCCGTCGTCCGAGAAGGTCAACGTCAAGGTATCGACAAAGGCAAGTTCGGGGAAACGCCATGTCAGCTGCAGCGTATTTGCATCCTTCCACTCGGCATAAGCGTATACCGGCTCGGTGGGGTATTGATACTGATGATGCGTGTAGTTGCTGGTCATGCTGGTTTCGCCCTTGAGCCACTGCCAGATGCCGTTGCGAATGGTGTGTGTGCCGCGCGCATCGGTCATCGTGTAATCAATATAATCGTCGTGAACGTCCAGCGAAAGCGTCGTAATTCCATACTGATTTTCCGCCGCAGTGAAGGTTACGTCGTCAACGAGTTCTCCGATCGGCGAAGCGGTGAAATCCGTTGTGAACATCAGATTCAGGTTTTCGGCGCGTTTTGCAAGGGCAGCGCTGAGCGCGTCGTCGGGTTCCGGAACGGTTCCAGCATCCAAAGCGTCGCCGTAGGGCTTAAAGATGTTTTGGTACAGCAGCTCTCCGATGTTCTGCTTTGTGCCCGCCTGAATCGCAATGACCATGTTCAGCTTCGGGCAGATGGCAAGCGTCTGGCCGTAGGAACCGGTGGCGGTGTAATACAGGCCGTCTTCGTAGGCAGTCCAGTGATAAGCGTAGTCGCCCTGATTCTCCACCGTTTTTTCATAGCCGATGGCCAGATCGCACCATTCCTTCGAAAGAATCTGCTTTCCGTTCCACACGCCGCCATTCATGTAAAGCTGGCCGACCTTGGCCAGGTCTTCGGCGGTGATCTTAATGCCGCCGTGACCGGCGTTGAATCCGTCGGGACTCATGTCCCAGGTGAAATTCTTAATGCCGAGCTCCTCGCAGAAGCCGGTCGTATTCAGCAGATCAAGGCAGGTTTTGCCGGTGGCAACGGTAACCATAGCGGAAGAGAGCATGGTGTTGCCGGAGGAATACAGGTAGTAGGTGCCGGGCTCATGCACAATGGGCTCCGTCAGAATGTGCTCGATCCAGCTGGTGGTTAGCGGGCGCAGTTCGCTGCCGCTCATAAAGCGATCCACGCCGCTGGTCATGGTGAGCAGGTGTTTCAGCTGCACTTTGGATTGCAGCTCGGATACGTCCTGCGTCACGTAATCCTTCAACACATCGTACACATAGTCGTCCAGATGCAGATACCCTTCGGTGACGGCAACGCCGACAGCGGCATTGGTGAAGATCTTGGTGCCGGAGAACATGATGTGCGGGTCCAGCGCGGTATACGGCGCATAATGGCCTTCAAAGACAACCTCGCCGTCGATCGCCATCAGGATGTTATGCACTTCGGCGTCCGCATAATCGAATGCATCCAGCAAGTCCAATATGTACTGAGAGGACATACCGTGGGTTTCAGGCGTGGAACGGGGCATCATCGTGCTTTTTTCAGGATCACTGTACGTGTAGTGATCGGCCAGCGCTGGGAGAGTCAGGGAAAATGTCATTGTGGCCGCCAGGAGCAGAGAAAACAACTTTTTCAATTACATGATCCTCCTTTGTTTCGTGTCATTTTGCCCTCGATCATGTCCGGATCACGACCTCGGTGTGTTATTCGATGACGACATTCAACGAATCGTCATCCCCTGCCTTATTTATATCATTGTTCCTGTTTGACCGTCAAATATTTATTCTATTATGAAATTCATAAATAAAATTTTATATAAACCCGCATCCAAGCGGATTATATGTATTTTTTTAATCGCACGTGCCCTTGTTTATCGGGTTACAAGCCGTATATCATTAAGAAAACAAAGCTCGAATCTGATTGTCAGATCATTGGTTCCGCACAAAACGAATAATTCCATGCAAGGAAAATGAAATGAACTTGTTTCAACCCCTGCCGGGGATTGAGAGGGTTTCGCCGGTCAAAGCCTGCGGCCTTGCCGTCGATTGGATATAGGGGCTTTGCGGTCGCCCCTATGACCCTTCG
>OHWT01000313.1_pt1 | contig 10135 bp, 9 predicted proteins | sample 1579791 | NCBI WGS metagenome assembly OHWT01 (sample SAMEA3882512, study PRJEB24775) | human gut metagenome | biome: human-associated habitat; feature: intestine environment; material: feces | place: Netherlands | collected 2009/2010
TGGTACACTGCATCTGCACTGCTGCCACCGTCACCTGTCTTTTTCCCATGTTCTCTTTCCTCCTGTCACCCCGGTACTTTTGTCCTTTTCATGGGACTTTTACCAGCTCTTCTCACCGCTTCTGTTCGTTTCGTCTTTTCCCTGCCGGAATCTGCTGCGTAATACAGTGGATATTTCCTCCCCCTGTCAGGATATCTCTGGCATATACCGGGATAATCTCACGATCCGGACAAAGTTTTCCCAGAATCTGTGCTGCTCTCCGGTCGCTTTCTTCATTTTCCCCGCCAAATGCCGGCAGTACCACAGCACCGTTGGAAAAATAGAAGTTTACATAAGAAGCTGCCAGACGTTCTCCCTCTTCCCGGACATCCTCGCCTTCTTCAAATACATATCCTTCCAGTTCCTCTCTGGTCACGCAGACCGGGTGATCCGGGATCGGAAGTTTATGCACAGTGATTTTTCTTCCCTTTGCATCTGTCTCTCCTTCCAGATATCCCAGACACGCCATGGATAACGGATACTGAGGATCTTCCCTGTTGTCTGTCCAGGCAAGAATCACCTCACCCGGTTTTAAGAATGCACAGACATTGTCCACATGCTCGTTGGTCTCATCCATATAGATTCCCCGGGGCAGCCACAGCACTTTTTCGGCCCCCAGATAGGCTTTCAGTTTTTCTGTAATCTCCTCTTTGGTAAGATCCGGATTTCTGCCCTTACTGAGCAGACAGGATTCGGTCACCATCACGGTTCCCTCTCCATCGCTGTGGACAGAACCGCCTTCCAACACAAACGGCCTTGCGTCATACCAGGTGTATCCCTCTTTCTCGCAAAAGAAGGGAGCAAAACGATTGTCTTTTTCCCATGAAGCGTACAGTCCGTCTTCGGTTCCGCCCCAGGCGTTAAACTCCCAGTTGATTCCCCTTACTTCCTGTCCATCCGTCACAAAGGTTGGTCCCACATCTCTGGCCCAGGCGTCATCTGTCTCGCATTCCAGCAAAGTCACACCGGAAACATTCCCAAGCTGATTCTTTGCATTCTCCATCTGAGCTTTGGAAACCAGCATATACACCTTTTCGCTCACTCCAATAGCCTCTGCAACTTTCACAAATGCTTTCTGTGCTTCCCTTGCCCCATAATTCCAGGAACCGGGACGTTCCGGCCAGATCATCACACATCCCTCATGAGGCTCAAATTCTCCGGGCATACGATATTTTGTTCTGTTCTTCTCTGTAACTTCCATGTCTGTCTCCTTTTCTTTGATAGCCCGGCAGATATCAGGAAAGCCGGCTCTTAAAGTCTTCGTATCCGAAATGTCTGATAACCTCACACTCTCCGTCCTCATGCATAACCGCAATATCCGGCAGCGGCATACCGTTAAATGTATTATTCTTCACCATAGAATAAATCGCCATATCCATAAAATACAGCTTGTCCCCGATCTGGATCTCTCTGTCAAAGGAATAATCTCCGATCACATCTCCTGCCAGGCAGGTGCAGGAAGATAAGCGGTAGGTATATGCCTTCTCCCCTGCTTCCCCGCTGTCCTTAAGAGGCGGACGATAGGGCATCTCCAGCACATCCGGCATATGGCAGGCTGCAGAAGCATCCAAAATCAGCGTTCTGATCTCATTTTCCACAATGTCCATAACCTCTGTCACCAGATATCCGGCATTCAGGGCAACAGCCTCCCCGGGCTCCAGATAAATATCCAGATCATAGGTTTCCTTCATATGCTGAATACATTTTTCCAGGAGCTTTACATTATAATCCTCTCTGGTAATATGATGTCCGCCACCCATATTCAGCCAGGAAACCTCAGACAGAAATTCTCCAAACTTCTCCTCTACCGCCTGCAATGTTTTCTCCAGGTCATCCGCATTCTGTTCGCAGAGCGTATGAAAATGCAGTCCGTCGATCCATTTCAGACATTCCCCGTCAAAGTTCTCTCTGGTAACCCCCAGCCTGGAACCCGGCGCACAGGGATCATAGATCGCATGATCCCCCTGAGTGGAGCATTCCGGATTAATACGGAGTCCCAGACTGGCTCCGGTACACACTTCTTTAAATTTCTTCAGCTGTGCTGTGGAATTAAAGATAATATGGTCACAGATCCGATCCAGTTCCTCTATATCTTCTGTACGGTAAGCAGGGGAAAAAACATGATTCTCTTTCCCCATCTCTTCATATCCAAGCCTTGCCTCAAACAGACCGCTGGCAGTGGTACCTGCCAGATATTTTCCGATCATGGGATACAGAGCAAAGCCGGAAAACGCTTTCTGCGCCAGAAGGATCTTACACCCGGTATCCTCCTGGACTTTTTTCAAAATCTCCAGATTCTCCCGCATCTTCTTCTCATCGATCACATAGCAGGGAGTTTGCAGTTGATCAATCTTCATTGGCTTTCCAGACCTTTACCAGTTCAGGATCTTCGCAGACTTTCCATGGAAGTCCCCATTTGTTCAGTGCTTCCATATATGGATCCGGATCAAATTCTTCCACATTAAATACACCCGGCTTCTTCCACTGTCCGGTCACTACCATCATGGAACCGATCATAGCCGGAACACCTGTTGTATAGGAAATTGCCTGGGATTCCACCTCTTTATAGCATTCCTGATGATCACATACATTATAAATATAAATACTTTTCTCTTTTCCGTCCTTAACACCTGTGAAAATACAGCCGATATTTGTTTTACCCACTGTTCTCGGACCCAAAGATGCAGGATCCGGCAGAAGAGCTTTCAAAAACTGGATCGGCACGATCTCTTTTCCTTCAAACAGAATCGGTGAAGTGGAAAGCATTCCTACATTTTCCAGACATTTCATATGTGTCAGATAGCTCTGTCCGAATGTCATAAAGAAACGGATCCTCTGTACTCCCGGAATATTTTTTGCCAGTGATTCAATCTCTTCATGATGAAGAAGATACATATCCTTCTTTCCTACCTCAGGGAAATCGTAGACAGATTTAAATTCCATAGGCTCTGTTTCTACCCAGTGTCCGTCTTCCCAGTAGGAACCATTTGCGGAAACCTCTCGAAGATTGATCTCCGGGTTAAAGTTTGTGGCAAAAGGATATCCATGATCACCGCCGTTACAGTCCAGAATATCAATGGTATGGATTTCATCAAAATAATGCTTCAGGGCATAGGCACTAAATACACTGGTAACACCCGGATCAAAACCGGTTCCCAGAAGAGCAGTCAGTCCTGCTTCCTTAAATTTCTCATCATAAGCCCACTGCCAGGAATAATCGAAATATGCAGTAAAGCCTTTTTCTTTACATCTCTTTTCATAGATTGCACGCCATGTGGGATCTTCTGTATCCTCTGCTTCATAATTGGCAGTATCAATATAATCCGCACCGGCTTCCAGACATGCATCCATGATGGTAAGATCCTGATATGGAAGTGCCACATTCAGGACAGCATCCGGCTTATAGGCTCTGATCAATTCTGCGACCTCTGCTGCATTATCCGCATCTACCTTTGCTGTCTCAATTTTTGTCTTCGTTGTACTTTCAATCTTCTTTTTGAGTGCATCGCATTTTTCCTTTGTCCTGCTTGCGATCATAATCTCTGTAAAAACATCGCTGTTCTGACAGCATTTGCGAATTGCCACTGAAGCTACCCCACCACATCCGATTACCAATAATCTGCTCATAAACTGTTTTCCTCCTCTTCCAGTAAATCTTCTACATATTTTGGAAGCATAAATGCTCCTCTGTGAAGGTTTGTTGTATAATACCATGTTTCTATATTAAGATTATCAAACCTCTCCGGCCTGAAATCTTCCAGTGGATGATATTTCTTTGATGCAAATCCAAAAAGCCAGTATCCCGAGGGACAGGTAGGGATATGTGCCTGATAAACCCTGCTCACCGGAAATGACCGGAAAACCTTTCTGTGCATCTTTCTGCATTCCACCTCATCCTCATCATAAAAAGGACTTCCATGCTGATAAACCATGATTCCGTCATCTCTGAGAGCCTTATAACAGCTTCCGTAGAATTCCTTTGTAAAAAGTCCCTCTGTATGTCCCAGCGGATCTGTGGAATCATTGATGATCAGGTCATATCTGGCCTTTTTATTCCGCAGGAACCGAAGGCCGTCTTCATAATAAATGTTGACTCTCTCATCCTTCAGTCCCTGGGCAATATCCGGAAACATCTCCGCACAGACATCCACAAACATTTTATCGGATTCCACCACATCAATGCTCTCAATCTGTGGATAATGGATCAGTTCTCTGGCAACTCCACCGTCACCGCCGCCGATGATCAGAACATTTTTTACATTGGGATGTACTGTCATTGGCACATGCGTGACCATTTCATCATAAATAAATTCATCCTTGTCAGAAAATACGATCTCACCGTCCAGAGCCACAAATCTTCCAAATTCTTCAGACTCAAACACATCGATTCTCTGAAATTCACTTTCCCCTGAAAATAACTGTCGGTTAATCCGGACAGAAAGCTTTACATTTCCTGTATGGAACTCGGAATACCATAATTCCATAATCAGATACCCCCTTTCAGAACCTGAAGGTATTCTACCTTCGGATCCTCCATTCCCTGCATGGAACAGCCTTTGTCTCTTGCATAAAGAATGTATTCTACAATTTCCTGTGTCACCATTTCTCCAGGAGCAAGAATCGGGATTCCCGGAGGATAACACATTACAAATTCACTGCATACCTTTCCTTCCGTTTCCCGGAGAGGAAGGCTGCATTTTTCTGCATAAAACGCTTCCTGAGGGCTTGTTACTACCTGGGGATCAATATATTCCTGATCCAGCAATCCTGATTTATCCTTCTGGAAACGCCTGCGGATTTCCGCAAGGGCACTTACCAGCCGCTCTACTTCCTGGGCACGGTCTCCAATTGACAGATAAGCCAGAATATTTCCGATATCACCAAATTCGATCTGAATATCATATTCATCTCTCAGAATGTCGTAAACCTCAATTCCTGCAAGTCCGATATCCAGGGTATGTACACTTAATTTCGTAATGTCAAAATCAAAAACCGAATCTCCATTCACCAGTTCTTTTCCAAATGCGTAATAGCCGCCAATGGCGTTAATCTCTTCCCTTGCATATTCTGCCATATCTGCTACCTGATGAAAAATCTGACGTCCGCGCTGTGCAAGATTCCGCCGGGAAATGTCAAGACTTGACATCAGAAGATAGCTTCCAGAGGTAGTCTGGGTCAGGTTGATGATCTGACGGACATATCCGGCATGGACGTCAGGTCCAGTCAGAAGAAGGCTGGACTGGGTCAGGCTTCCGCCGCTTTTATGCATGGATACAGATGCCATATCTGCACCAGCTGCCATTGCCGAAACCGGCAGACCTCCTCCAAAATAAAAATGAGTCCCATGGGCTTCATCTGCCAGACACAGCATTCCTGCTTCATGAGCCATCCGCACAATTGCACGAAGATCACTGCAAATTCCATAATAGGTAGGATTGTTTACCAGCACAGCCACTGCATTGGGATGCTCCTTAATTGCCTTTGCCACCTGTTCACGGCGCATTCCAAGAGAGATTCCAAGTCTCTGATCTACTTCCGGATTCACATAAACCGGAATTGCTCCGCACAGAACCAGCGCATTCAGCACGCTTCTGTGAACATTGCGGGGAAGAATGATCTCGTCTCCCCTCTTACAGGCAGTTAACACCATGGTCTGTACGGAGCTTGTAGTTCCGCCAACCATGAGAAAGGCGTGAGCTGCTCCAAAGGCATCTGCTGCCAGTTCTTCTGCCTCACGGATCACAGATACAGGATGACAGAGATTATCAAGCGGCTTCATGCTGTTTACATCCACGCCTACACATTTCTGCCCCAGAAACTCAGTAAGCTCCGGATTTCCTCTTCCTCTTTTATGTCCTGGCACATCGAAGGGTACCACCCTCATGCGCCGGAAATTTTCCAGAGCCTCGTGAATTGGTGCACGATTCTGGTCCAGTTTAAAACGAGTTCTGTTCATTGCGTCTCCATTTCCAGTTCCTTTGTATGTATAAAGAATCCTGTTTGCAGGATTCTCCGCCTGCAAAGGGGCGTCTCCAGCGCCATCTGCTCTTCCACTGCAGTGGAATCCTGCCCGGCAGGGCTTTTTATATAATAGGAAATTCCAACGGGATTTTCTATTACACAAAAAAAAGCAGGCTGCCTCAAAACCGCAAACCTGCTTGGATCATTCTTCCCGATTCTATCTCCATTGACTTATAATAAATATAGAAATCCTCGTATTTACATAAAATAGAAATCTGGATGATATATGTCAGAGTCTATATAGCAATCATACTTTTACTACTCTTATTGACCGTTTCACAAGTCTGCGCATCAGGCGCATAGTGGTTATCAAAGGAACCAACTTATAAAATTTGAGCTTCTAACTCAATCAATAAGGCAACCAAAGTTACCATCAGCGGCAGTGGACCCGGCTGTCCGTATGGCCTTAACCCCAAATGGAGTGATCCAAAATAATTGCTTTGAAAAGACTCTTTCTTTGTCTTTCAAAATCTTCATAAGCATAGCACATATGAAAATGCATGTCAACTGTTTCATTTTATGATACCAGCAGATTGCGGAAATGACTTTTCAAACTCGCTTCGCGATGCAATGAAGTAAAGGCAAATATTTTTCTTGTCAAAACAAAATATTTTTCTAACATTTTCATTGAAATTTATGATCGTATATGATATTCTGTGTGTTAGTGTGTTTCTACACAGTACGAATGGCCGTCATGCTCGTACATTTTATAAAAAATGTATAGGCAGGTTTTTCGTAACTCAGGAGAGTCTCTTCAAAAAAATTTATGGAAGAGCGCCGAAGGTGTACGCAGCATTTGTAATGCTGTTAATCTCTCAGGCAAAAGGATGGAGGAAAGAGAACATGTTTACACAAATCAACAACTTTATCACCTGGTTTGACGGAGTAGTCTGGGGACTTCCGTTAATCATTCTGATCCTGATCACAGGATTCCTTTTAACCGTTCGGTTAGGCTTTTTACAGGTAAGACATCTTGGAAAAGCACTGAAATTCATGGTAAAAAATGAAGAAGGCGGCGAAGGTGAAGTCACAAGCTTTGGTGCGCTCTGCACAGCTTTGTCCGCAACTATCGGAACCGGTAACATCGTAGGTGTTGCCACTGCTATTGCTGCTGGCGGACCCGGAGCCCTGTTCTGGATGATCGTTGCTGCATTCTTCGGAATGGCAACCAAATACGCAGAAGGCCTTCTGGCCATCAAATACCGTACCATCGACAAGGACGGACACGTTCTTGGCGGACCATTTTATTATATTGAGAATGGTATGGGAAAACAGTGGAGATGGCTTGCGAAAATTTTTGCATTCTTTGGAGCCGGAGTCGGTCTTTTCGGAATTGGTACCTTTACTCAGGTAAACGGTATTGCTTCTGCAGTAAAGAACTTCTTTGACCCGGATACCGTACACACCGTTTCCCTTTTTGGAAATACATACTCCTGGGCAACTGTAATCGCCTGCCTGATTCTTACCTTATGTGTAGGACTTGTAGTTCTTGGCGGTATTCAGCGTATTGCAAAGGTTTCCCAGATTATCGTTCCATTTATGGCGGTTCTTTATGTTGCACTTGCACTGATCATTGTGATCACAAATATTACTGCAGTTCCTGGTGCCATCGCTACAATTGTAAAAACAGCCTTCAACGGAAGTGCCCTTGCAGGCGGTGCCATGGGAACCATGGTTGTGGCAATGCAGAAAGGTATTGCCCGCGGTATTTTCTCAAACGAGTCTGGTCTTGGTAGCGCTCCTATTGCTGCAGCTGCCGCTCAGACAAAGGAACCGGTTCGCCAGGGACTTGTTTCCATGACCGGTACTTTTATTGATACCATTGTAATCTGTACCATGACAGGTCTTTCCATTGTCATTACCGAAACCTGGAATACAGGACTTGAAGGTGTTGCGATTACTACTGCAGCTTTCCAGAAAGGTCTTCCATTCCCTGCACAGTTTGCCTCCTTTGCTCTTATGCTGTGCCTGGTATTCTTCGCATTCACAACCATCCTTGGATGGGATTATTACGGTGAGCGCTGCCTGGAATACCTTTTCAACCGCAACATGACTGCAGTAAAGACTTACCGTTGGTTATATATCATCTGCGTCTTCTTCGGACCGTACATGACTGTTGCTGCTGTCTGGAACATTGCAGATATCTTCAATGCCCTGATGGCCTTCCCGAACCTGATCGCGCTGCTTGCTTTAAGCGGTGTAGTCGTAAAGGAAACAAAGGATTTCTTTAAAAAACATAAAAATTACGAATAAGATAAAATAAAAGAAAGAATTCCTCTCCTGAAAAACATAGAACCTTGTCTGATACGATGCTTTTAGCCAGTCAGACAAGGTTCTTTTTCTTGCTAAAAAGAGGCAAAACGTGTTTGCCCCTGTCTTTGTTCTAGAGCGTGTTTGAAAAAGGCTTTCTGCAAGATGTGCGTCACAATTTGTGGGAGATTTCGCTCGGATGAGGGCGCCGTAGCGGGCTACGGCAACCGAATTCGGGTGAAATCTCCCGCAAAGTGGGGCGTGCAGATTGCGGGAATGATTTTTCAAACACGCTCTAATCTTATTATAAGGAATCCGGATTAAACAGATCGCTGATGCTGTCTCCGTTTCTATGAATTCCGTCTACAGAAAACTCTGCCCACTCTCCGATGTTAGTGGCGTGGTCGCCGATTCGCTCATAGTATTTGGAGATCATCAGAAGATCAAGAACCTCGTCACTGGAAAAGTCCATGGTGTTCTGGTCCAACGCATTTCTTACTTTATTGAAAAGATTATCCAGAATATCATCACTGCTGATCACCTTTTTTGCCAGGTCACTTTTTCCCTCTACATAAGCGGTAACACTGTCATTTACCATATGCATGGCATAATCTGCCATTTCCTGAAGTGGAATAGCAGTTACTGGTACATGAACGCTGCCTGTGTTCAGAATCTCCGCAATATCAGTAGCCTGGTCGCCGATTCGCTCCATATCTGTTACCATCTTAAGTGCTGCGGAAATTTTACGAAGATCAGTACCAACCGGCTGCTGTTTCAGAAGAAGCTGCATGCACAGAGCCTCAATATTATGCTCTTTGTCGTCAATCTCCTTCTCAATTCTTCCAATCTCCTTTGTGGCAGCCTCACGGACCTCCACGCTTGCCAGAAGCTGACAGGTCTTCATGATGGCCTGACCGCACAGATTTCCCATTTCCAGGATCTCATCTGAAAGCCTGGAGAGCTTTGCGGTATACACATCTCTCATATCAACCAAACCTCCCTGTAATATACTCTTCTGTTTTCTTGTTCTGTGGTCTGGAAAACAGTTCTGTAGTATCGTTGTATTCAATAATCTCACCCAGCAGGAAAAATGCAGTCTTGTCAGAAATACGGGCTGCCTGCTGCATATTGTGAGTTACGATCACGATGGTGTAACGGTCTTTTAATTCCAACGCCAGATCCTCAATGTGAGATGTGGAAATTGGATCAAGTGCAGAGGTAGGCTCATCCATAAGAAGTACCTCCGGCTCTACTGCAAGAGCTCTTGCAATGCAAAGTCTCTGCTGCTGTCCGCCAGACATACCCAGGGCGCTCTTTTTCAACCGGTCCTTTACCTCATCCCAGATAGAAGCATTTCGAAGAGCACGCTCTACGATATCGTCCAGTTTTTCCTTGGAATGAATTCCATGAGTACGAGGTCCATATGCAATGTTATCATAAATGCTCATTGGAAAAGGATTTGGTTTCTGGAAAACCATTCCAACACGTTTTCTAAGAAGGTTTACATCAATATCACCATAAATATCCTCACCGTCCAGACAAATATCGCCTGTGATCTTACAGCCTTCCACAAGATCGTTCATACGGTTTAAGGATTTCAGTAATGTGGATTTTCCGCAGCCGCTTGGACCAATGAACGCGGTAATCTTCTTTTCCGGAATCTCCAGATTAATATTTTTCAAGGCATGGAAGCTGCTGTAGTACAGATCCATATTTTTTACATCTATTTTACCCATAATTCTCCTCTTTTCCTACTACTGTCCGTTTGTGGCTTTGCTTAAGTGCTTTGCACAGAAACCGGATACCCAGTTCAGCACAAGTACGA
>OHWT01000315.1_pt1 | contig 10088 bp, 6 predicted proteins | sample 1579791 | NCBI WGS metagenome assembly OHWT01 (sample SAMEA3882512, study PRJEB24775) | human gut metagenome | biome: human-associated habitat; feature: intestine environment; material: feces | place: Netherlands | collected 2009/2010
CAGCACTTCCCAGCTCGGCCATTACATCCTTTGGAAGGTCGATGAGAACCGGGCCTGGGCGTCCGGTGCGTGCGATATAGAAGGCTTCCTTGATGATACGTCCAAGATCCTCACGGTTGCGGACGGTAACACCGTATTTTGTGATGCTTCTGGTGATCCCGACAATATCAACCTCCTGGAACGCATCGTTTCCGATGAGGTGACGGGCAACCTGTCCGGTAAAGCATACAAGCGGAACGCTGTCATAGTTGGCAGTTGCAAGACCTGTAACAAGGTTGGTAGCTCCGGGACCGCTGGTAACGAGACATACGCCAACCTTTCCGGTAGTTCTGGCATAGGCATCTGCTTCGTGTACAAGGGCCTGCTCGTGACGTGGCAGGATGATGTCAATGCCGCTCTGTTTATATAATTCATCGCTGATATCGATGGTGCAGGCACCAGGATAGCCGAACAGAACATCAACGCCTTCTTCTTTTAAGGCTTTTACAAGCAATTTGTTTCCGGAAATCTGTTTCATGAATTGGTTCCCTCCTTTGATGATGTGAAAAGTTAAGCAGATAAGGGCTGCCGCGAGAAATTTTTCCAATAAAAAAGTCCCGGCATATCGGATAAAATATGCTCAGGACGGATGATTCCGCGGTACCACCTGTTTTCAGAGGTAAAACTCTGCTCTCTGCCAGTACAAAATTATACTGCCTCCCTGTAACGTGGGAATGACGATGAAGCCTACTGCATGAAGATCCATGGTTCAGTCCACTGCTCGAGGGCTACTTCCACAGTTCAGTCACGAAGATTCTCACCGGCCATCTTCTCTCTGTGCATCCGGAGACTGTGTACTACTCCCTGTCATTGCATTTAGTAAATATGGATAAAAATTTTCTATCATTATAATATAAAATATCGGAACTGTCAATCAAAAATCCTGATAGCTCAACGGGTGAGCCGGGGATTACGATAACAGTTCCGATATGGATGATATTACGTATTAAATATTTTTTCGGTACATCAGCTGTTTCTTGTTACGGAGCTGGAGCCTGCTTACTCAGGATTCGGTATTATCCAGTGTTTCAGGATCTTTTTCCGGAAGGTAGACATGCACTTTCTCGATACGGTTTTTATCCAGCTTTTCTACGATCAGACGGATTCCGTCCTCTGTGATCACTTCGTCACCGGCAACAGGCAGACGATCCAGATGTTCGATGATAAATCCACCCAGGGAATCATAATCCTCGGAATCCAGTTCCGTATCCAGATGATCATTTACGTCATCCAGATGCATGGAACCTTCGATGATATATTCCCGGTCGGAAATCTTCTGGACAAGCTCGTCCTCCTTCTCATCGTATTCGTCATGGATCTCACCCACGATCTCCTCCAGGATATCCTCCAGTGTGATCAGTCCGGCCATATCACCGTATTCATCCAGTACAATGGCAATGTTGAAGGTGGAGTCCTTCATTTCCATAAGAAGATCGGAAATGCTTTTTGTTTCGTAAGTGAAATGCGGCTTTCGGAGGAAATGATCGATAACAAATTCCTCATTTTTGTCGTAAAGAAGAAGATCCTTCATGTTGATGATTCCCACAATGTTGTTCTGGCTGTCCTTATAAACCGGCAGACGTGTGAACTTATCCTCGCGGAAAATATCGATCAGTTCATCATAGGTGGATTCCACATCCGCAAAGGTAACATGTACTCTTGGAACCATGATATCCTTGGCTGTGGCATCTCCAAGATCAAACACATTGTAGATCATCTGCTTTTCTTCCCGCTCAATAACACCGTTTTCCTGCCCTACATTTACTATAGAACGAAGCTCATGCTCTGTGATGGTGTCTTTCTTCGCATTGGGGTCAACACGAAGGAGAAAAAGAATGCCGTTAGCCAGTTTTCCCACAATGTAAATAACCGGGGTCAGTACTGTCATAAGCGCATATATGGGTCTGGCATAGGTGAGCGCCAGATCATCCGCTTTCAGTGTGGCAATGGTCTTCGGGGTGATCTCGCCAAACAGAAGTACCAGCAATGTCATAACGCCGGTAGCCACGCCGATATACATGCTTCCAAATACTTTCATGGTAAAAGTGGTAGCAAGGGAAGAGGCTGCAATGTTTACAATGTTGTTTCCGATTAAAATTGTACTGAGCATTTTTCCAGAATTGGAAATTATTTTCTCCAGGATAATGGCTCGCTTGTTTCCCTGTTCAGCCAGGGAATGGATCCGAATGCGGTTGGCAGCCGTCATGGATGTCTCCGCAGAGGAAAAGAAGGCGGACAACAGCACCAGAATCAGTATGGTGACCGCCTGTATAGGAACACTTGAATCCAAACTATATTCACTCCTTTTTTATGTATTAAAAAGAATATACATGATTCAGGCTTAAAATGCAAGGAAAAAGCATTTGAGTTGTTACTGTTCGCTGGTAACGTTCCGCGAGATGTTTTTTGTGAACAAAGTTCACAGAAAACCCGAGAATTAAGTTTGCGCAGCAAACGCTACTTCTTGTGCTTGTCACAAGAAGGTTCGTCTTTCTGTGCATCGCGGAGCGGTTACTGGTCACAGAGTGAGCAGTAACGTGCACAGCAGAAGTTGTTATTTGATTTATAATTTCTTCTTGCCACCACTTTTATAATGTGCTATTATACCACCAGAAACAAAGGGGAATGAATGTCTCCCCGGGATCATCCCGAACCGCTTATTAAGCTGATGACTTCTGTGATAACAATTGTCGCAGGAAGCATCAGCTTTTCTGCGTAAAAAGGAGGAATTTATAACAATGTTAACATCTCTGGCTTTTATTTTTCTTGTGGGACTTTCCTTGGCTGCTATTTGCCAGGCACTGAAACTGCCACGTATTATCGGTATGTTGATCACCGGTATTTTACTGGGACCTTATGTGCTGAACGTATTGGATCCGTCGATTCTGTCCATCTCATCGGAGCTGCGGCAGATCGCGTTGATCATTATCCTGCTGAAAGCGGGACTTTCCCTGAATCTTGCCGATCTGAAGAAAGTGGGACGTCCTGCCATCATGATGGCCTGCATTCCTGCAACTTTCGAAATCCTGGCTTACTTTTTGCTGGCACCGTATTTTCTGGGAATTACCAGACTGGAAGCGGCTGTGATGGGCGCTGTAATGGGTGCGGTATCCCCGGCTGTAGTTGTCCCAAGAATGGTACAGTTGATGGATGAAAAATACGGCACAGCCAAAAGCATTCCCCAGATGATCCTGGCAGGCGCTTCCTGTGATGATATTTATGTGATCGTGCTGTTTTCCACATTTTCTACTATGGCACAGGGCGGCAGCGCACATTTGAAAGATTTTATCAACATTCCGGTTTCCATTATCCTGGGTATTGCACTTGGAAGTGTGGCTGGTTATCTTCTTTCCTTGTTTTTCGAAACTGCTTATGCGCACAGTCATATGGTGCGAAACAGCATGAAAGTGATCGTAGTAATGGGCGTGGCTTTCCTGCTTATGTCCATTGAGACATGGCTGAAGCCTGTGGTTTCCGTCTCCGGACTTCTGGCTGTGATAAGCATGGCTTGTGTTTTGAAGCTAAAATGCACCGCCTCCGTTTCTGCCCGCCTTTCCCAGAAATTCGGGAAACTATGGCTGGCTGCTGAAGTCCTGCTTTTTGTACTTGTAGGTGCTTCTGTAGATATCCGCTATACCTTAAAAGCCGGTCCTGCTGCCCTGGCCATGATCTTTGCAGCACTTCTGATCCGTACCCTGGGCGTTTCTCTTTGTGTTACCGGAACAAACCTAACATGGCGGGAAAGACTGTTCTGTTCCATTGCCTACCTTCCGAAAGCAACCGTACAGGCAGCGATTGGGTCTGTTCCAATGGCTATGGGACTTTCCTGCGGGCAGATCGTGCTTTCTGTGGCTGTACTGGGAATTCTGATCACTGCACCACTTGGAGCAATCGGGATGGATTGCAGTTATAAGAAGCTGCTTTCCAGGGAAATCGATAAAAGCCAGATATTCTCTAGCTAACATATAACGATACAGGAAAAGTGGAACATTCTGTTTATTAATTTTAAAGAATGTTCCACTTTTATTTTTTACTCTATTCCAAATTCTTCCATCAGATGTTGACAAAATTCTGGGTCTTTTGCTATTCTTTTACAATCTTCTATGCGATTTTCTTCTAATAATTTATCTATCAATCGTGCCATAGAACTTCTTCCCTCTGCTCTTCCCTCCGCTCTTCCCTCCGCTCTTCCCTCCGCAAGACCCTGGGTTCTGCCCTCAGTAAGTCCCTGGGTTCTGCCCTCTGCGAGTCCTAATTCACGTGCCGCCTCTTTTTCCATTTCCATTTCTTCCCATCTCTGCATATATCTCACACTCACTTCCTCACTGGATTTGATACTGCATATACGCTTCTGCATCTTATGTATTCTTTCGCTTTTACAGCCATCTGCCATGTCCTGAGTGGTATGTTCAATATAATGAAGCAATTCTACCAGCTCCGGACTTACTTCATCTGGATTTTCCCCATGGGTATTCAGAAAAATGCGGGTAGCGCCATCCTCAAGCGATACAGATGGATCCTCTTTACAGGTCATCTCAAATGTATACATATATTTTCTCTTCCCAAACAAATCAAACGGAGCTATCAGAATAATATAGATATCATTCATTTTGTTAAAATCACGTTCACCGGGTTTTAATAATTTCGCATCAATAATACTTTCGTAATATCTGCTTCTTTTGGGAAGATTCTTCGTATTCGTCCCCTGTACCTCTGTATCATATACAACTTCATCTGTATCCTTTGCCCACACATCCACTTTAGCAAAACGATACGCTGGTGAAATCCGTGCTTCTTTTTCTGTCTGGGGTAGGTGCTTCAAAACTACATCTTTTCCAAGAATAATTTCCAATACATCCCGCATATTCTGCGGATCTTCCATCGCCTCAGCAAACAGAAAACGGTCCAGCAGGTTCAAATCCTTTAGATCTTTCATCCATCAGTTCTCCTTTTATTATATAGTTTTCTATATTGGAAGTAAAGAATAACTGTGCACCGTTTTTCTGTTTTTCCTCTATAACCATACCTTACAAAATCACAGCTTAAAAGTAAAGTTTTATCGTTCGAAAAATTATCCCATAAAATTACAAAATCCGCTCTGGTCATTTACATTTCCAGCATATATAATGATGTCAGATGCATAAGACCGCTCACAGAACACTTTTTGCAAAGAATCGCAAATTTATTTTCATATTTTACGGAGGCATTTCCCATGATAAATTTTGATTTTTACACTCCTACCAGAGTTCTTTTCGGTGCAGACCGGGAAAACGAGGCTGGCAAACAGGTTGCCGCATTTGGTGGGCATAAAGTTATGATCATTTATGGAAAAAAAGGAGGACATGTTGAATCATCAGGACTATTGGAACGTGTACATCAGAGCCTGAATGGAGCCGGACTTTCCTATATAGACTTTAGTGGCGTGGTTCCCAATCCTCGCCTTTCCCTGGTAAAAGAAGGGATCCGCATTGGACGGTCGGAAGGTGTTGACTTCCTTCTGCCAATTGGAGGCGGCAGCGTAATTGATACAGCAAAGGGAATCGGTTACGGAATCGCCAATGATTTTGAAATAGAAGATCTGCTTTACGGTCGTGTAAAAACAGATAAAAATCTGCCAATCGGTGTTATCCTTACAATTGCAGCTGCCGGTTCTGAGATGTCTTCCTCCATGGTTCTCACCATTGAAGACGGTATGATGAAACGTTCCTATGGGCACGACTGCTCACGCCCCAGATTTGCTATTATGAATCCTGAGCTGACTTACAGCTTTCCGGCGTATCAGACAGCCAGCGGCGCAGCTGATATTATGATGCACACTATGGAGCGTTATTTTACCCCTACAGACACAGATACCAGCCTTACTGACCGGATTGCAGAGGGACTGATGATTTCCGTTCGTGATGCCGCCCAGGTTGCTGTAAAAGACCCTGAGAACTATGACGCCCGGGCTACTCTCATGTGGGCCGGAAGCCTTTCCCATAACGGTCTGACCGGTGCCGGAAGGGTATCTGATTTCGCCACACATAAGATTGAGCATGAACTCGGCGGTATGTTTGATGTAGCTCACGGAGCCGGACTTGCAGCTGTCTGGGGAAGCTGGGCGAGATATGTGTATAAGACAAATCCGGGAAGATTTGCACAGTTTGGTGAGAAGGTTTTCGGAATTGATGCTTCCCAGACCAGCGATTCTGATATTACGGATACTGTTCTCGCATCCATCACTGCCTGGGAGACCTGGTGCCACTCTATAGACATGCCAACCACCCTCACTGAACTTGGCATTTATCCAACCGATGCCCAAATCGAGGAAATGGCTGAGAAATGCGTTTTCGGCAGAAACGGACACATTGGCTTCTTCCAGCCGTTGACGAAAGAAGATATTGTGGCAATCCTGCAAATGGCGAAATAACACCAGCCTGACTCGAAACACAGCATAGAAAAAGAGCATTCACTTCCTCACTGGATTTGTCATTTCTTATTTCTGTGCCACCGCTTCGCCCAGTCGGTTATAAATTGTTTTCGCGTCCAGAATGTGCGGCACTCCCGTAGCGTCCGCCGCGGCGCCTGCAGTTACCAGAATGTACTCCCTGCCATATATCTGTGCAAAGCTTGCCAGACAATGCCCTGCCTCAGAGGTATACCCGGTTTTGCCACCCAGAATTTCCCCGCCGGTTACCGATGTATCCGACATATTTTTAAACATGGTACTGTAATAGGTAATTCCATCCGGATGTACATTGGTAGCTGGCGTAGAATGGAAATGGCTTTCTGCCACTTCACGGAAAGTATCATTATGTAACGCATACTTAAGCAGCAGCGCAATATCATATGCTGTACTATAATGCTCTGGATCATGTAAGCCAGTACAATCCATAAAATGGGTATCCTTCATCCCAATGGACTTGGCCTTCTTATTCATCTTTTCCACAAAAGCTTCTTCTGAACCGGACACTTCATCTGCCAAAGCCAGACAACATTCTGCTCCGGAAGGCAGCATTACACCGTAGACCAGATCACGCACTCTCACGCTCTCCCCTGGCTGAAAGCCTGCCTGTGTGGCATCCTGTCCATCCAGAGCATAAAAAATATTCTCACTTAAAGTAATCTCATGATCCAGATCTGAAAATGCTTCCAGCGCCACAATTGCAGTCATGATCTTCGTCATGGATGCCGGATAAATCTGCTCTTTCCCATTTAAGTCACCAATAACTGCTCCGCTCTTCACATCCATTAGAACTACATTAGAACTGTTTACTCCCGTCACATCCAGTTCCTTCACAGGCGGTCTGTCGAATCGTCCGAAAAAGCCTGAAATTTTCGTTCCCAGTCCTCTGTTCCAACAAAACGCAAAAGCCAACACTGCCAGAATCAAAACTTCCACCAGCGCACTAATCAAAACCCGACGTCTCTGTTTCTTTCTACGAATTCTCCTCTTCCGCTCCATCTGCGCCCGTTTGCTTCGCTCATCCATTTAGACTCTCCTTCCATTTTCCACTGCTTTTATACGCTCTTCTTACTTTCGTCTATTTCTATACTCTGCCACAGCAAAGCACCATCTTTCACCTCAAGCTCCATTCCAGATTTTCTTTTTGTATCGCTGGTATTTTCCATACTACCACATCTCTCTTTATAATTTCTATAAAAATGAAAAAAAATAAGAGCAAAGTACACATACGCATACCTTGCTCAGTCCTTTTAGTCAAGCGAATATTCGCAATCCGCTTCACTACTTGCTCATAACCAAATAACTGCTTCGCAGTTTATCAATTAGTTTCAAGACCCTTCTGGCACAAATACGAATTTCTTCTTCTGAAAGCTCCCCGCTTCTGTAACCATCCAGAATACTTTTATGATCATTCTCACTTCCCGGCATGATAATATCATTTCCGGCAGCTGTGCACTTCCATGGAATACTTCCGTCCTTGGGTTCCGTAGTATTCCAGTCCGACATGATCACGCCCTCAAATCCCCACTCATCACGCACAATTCTGGTACACAGATCCTTGCTGTTTGCGGCATGTACCCCATTTACCAGATTATAGGAGGACATAATTGCCACAGGTTTACTCTCCTTTATGGCAATCTCAAATCCACGACAATAAATCTCACGAAGAGCCCTTTCAGAAAGATGAACATCTACTCCCATACGATTATCTTCCTGATTATTGCATGCAAAATGCTTAATCGTTACCCCGCATCCTGCTTTACTCTGAACCCCTTTGGTAACTGCTGCTGCCAGACTTCCTGCAAGCAGCGGGTCCTCTGAATAGTATTCAAAGTTTCGTCCGCACAGGGGATTTCTGTGAATATTCATTCCCGGTGCCAACCAGAGATTGACGCCAAATTTCTCCATTTCCTCAGCTATCATTTCTCCAAACTCTTTCAACAGCTGCCGATTCCAGGACTGCGCCAAAGCTGTACCAACCGGAAAAGCAGTACAGTACTGATAATACGTATCTGCATTTTGGTGAGGCTTTTCTGTTACCAGAAATCCATTTTCCAAAGAACCAAGAACACCGATTCCATAAACAGAATCATTCTCGCGATTTACCTCATAACTTCTTTGCAGTCTGATACCAGCTGGTCCGTCTGCCATGATCAATACCGGAACTCCATATTTTTCATAAAGAGCTTCTGAAGTTTCGCCAGCTGAACCAGGCACTTTAATCCCTGCTGCTCCAAGATTGCTGCTAATACCACCAGTATTTCCGTATAAAAGTGGGATCAATTCTTCTACAGGCAGCTCTTCTGCCAGAATTTCCAGCGAGTTTCCCATGACCAGAGACTCTCGGTCAACATTTCCAGCCTTTTGTTTTCTCTGCAATGCTTCAAACTGTATGGTGGGAAAATCAGCATTTCTACTTTTCTCCAGCTGCTTTTCTGCAGCCTTTACATTCTTTGAAGCTTCCAGTTTTTCAGATAATTCAACCAATGCTTCCAGTTTCTGCGTCTGCTCCAGAACTACATCCTGGTTCACATTTATAAAAGCCTCCAGCTTCAGATTGGCTGAATTATTTCCAATCCAGAGACCATACTTTCCTGTTTCCACGATCCAGGCATTTGCATCCTCAAAAAAGCTTGCAATAGTTTTTCCATCAAACAGGATCTTTAACTCCTGTTTTTCTCCCGGCTTTAATACATTTGTCTTTGCATATCCAACCAGGCGATGGTATTCTTTCTCTATCCTGCCCCGGGGAAGTGATACATACACCTGTACAACTTCTCTTCCTGCAAAAGTATTTCCAATATTCTCTACAGATACATTTACTGCAATCTTATCCTTGTCAATTTCAATACTGCAAAACTGAATCTTAAAATCTGTATAAGAAAGACCGAAGCCAAAAGGAAAAAGTGGCTTTACACCAAAACTATCGAAATACCGATAGCCCACATAAATTCCTTCTTTATATTCTTCCAATTCCAGATTTCCATTCAGATAACTAAAATTCTCTGCAAATGGCACATCCGCATATTTTTTTGCCCAGGTTGTTGTAAGCTTTCCGCTTGGAACAGCTTCTCCAAGAAGGATCCTTGCAACCGCACGTCCCCCCTCCTGTCCAAGCTGGGAAATATTGAGGATACCTTTTATCCACTGCGCTTTTTCCAGAATATCTGTAAGCTCCACAGGACCACCGGCATTTATAAGCAGAACAATAGGCACACATCTGCTGTTTAGAAAAAGAATATCTTTCTCTTCTCGTTCACTAAGATAATAGTCACCTTTTTCAAGACGACGATCTTTTCCTTCACCAGAAATACGGCTGATTACATAAACAACAATTTCAGCTTCCTGGATATCCATTTCAGAAACAGGACGCCCCTCCGGCATGATAAATGGATTGGATGCATAGGCATCAAAAGGATTATTTACATGCTTTGCTTCTTCAAGAATTTTCTCTTTCCATATAAGTCTCGCTTTCTGATAGCGATGTTCATAATCATCCAGCCAGTCCCTGCTGGTGATCCGAATTCCGGATTCTTCCATTCCTTCGTAAATGGTAATATTCTGCCTGTTATTTACATCTCCGGAACCAATCCCCCCTTTTACA
>OHWT01000317.1_pt1 | contig 10018 bp, 7 predicted proteins | sample 1579791 | NCBI WGS metagenome assembly OHWT01 (sample SAMEA3882512, study PRJEB24775) | human gut metagenome | biome: human-associated habitat; feature: intestine environment; material: feces | place: Netherlands | collected 2009/2010
CCGGCATCGCATAATGGATATCTGTTTGATTTTCGATTCCAAGCAATAAATAAGTAGCTTCCTTATTTTGCATGATAACCGCACGTTTCAGTACATCGCGATATTTCTGTTGTACTTCTGTTTCATTTTTCACACTGTCATTTGAAAACAACACGGCAAGCTCCGTTACATCTCTCTCCTGCAGCGATTGTGACTGAATCCGTGCTTCCCCGTTATAAATCAGGAAATTAAATGCATCCGCAAATATATCACTCCCACGCATATAGTTTTTTGTTACAATGTCTGTTTTTCCCATTGACCCTCCTTATACTTACTGTGCAGGAGGTTTTCTGATCTGTCCGTTTCTGCTTTCCATAAAACCTCTCTGCTGTTCTCTGAATCTGAAGCATTGAGATTTCTGGATGTGGAATCTGGAATTGAAAAAGATATGATATTTAGATCTCCTAGATGATAGAAATAATAATGCTTTGCTCTATAATAGCACATCCCCATCCACCTGTCCATACAGGAAATACAACAATCAAAATTGGTCCGCCGGACCAATTATTGATATGCAATGTAGCAAAATCCGCCTGTCTGAGCGAAGCTTCAGACAGACGGATCTTTCTATTCTGTCACCGTCTCGATATAGATCATCGGGTCGATGGGATTGCCGTCTTTGGTCATGGCAAAGTACAGGTTTGCGCCCTCTTTGACATAATATTTTGTCGGGTCATTGACATAGCCAAGGATGGTTCCGCTCTCCACGGTCTGTCCCGGTTCTACGGTGATGTCTTTGAGCTGGCCGTAGGTTGCCTGATAGCCGTTTCCGAGATCCATGACCATGGTGGTTCCGGTCTCGACGTCTTCGCTGATGGAAACCACCTGACCGTTGGCTGCTGCCTGTACCGGCTCGCCGCTTTCACAGCCAAGCATCAGGGCATCGTTATATTTGTACTGGTCCAGTGTCGGAAAATATGTGGTGGCATCCATGCTGTAATCGATCACTACCTGACCGTTGACCGGCCAGAGCATCTGGCTGTCCTCGGTAAAGTTCAGTTCCGGCTGTACGGCTGCGGATGTATCGGCGGACTCCTGCATATCCGCGGTTTCCTGTGCATTTTCTCCCTCCTGTGTCGGAGGAATCGCATTGTCCGGGTTATCCTGATTCAGGGTTGGCGATGGAGTCGCTTCCGGAATTTCTGTGGTATTTCTTGCCAGTTCTCCGGTATCCTGCGCCTCGGCGTCTTTACTCGTCACATCTTTGCTGTCTTCCTCCTGCATCGCCTGTTCCTGCTGTGCTTTACCTTCCTTTTTCGGTGTCGTATCCGTCCGGTACATGGAGATTCCCGCCGCAACTACGGTCAGAAGCAGCGCACCGGTAACTGCCATACGCAATGTCTTTTCTTTTTTCATCATCTTCACCTCTGCTATTCTATACTAAAGAACAAAACCAGTAACCGTCCCCGTCAGTCCCAGTTACTCATCCAGATTCTTTATCTATAGAATTCCCTGATTTTGCAGAAGTATACACCGATTTTTCTTCCGGTCAGGAGTCTTTTTTTTGCACTCCACATTCCGGGAAATAATATCGCAGAATCTCTTTGTACGATTTTCCCTCTTTTGCCAGCACATTTCCTCCGTACTGCGAAAGTCCCAGCCCGTGTCCCTGTCCTTTGCACAAAAAACGGATCTTTCCGTCTGCCGCCTGCATCGTAAAATTACTCGACGGCAGTTCCAGCAGCTGGCGAAATTCTTCCCCCGAGATTGTCTTATTTCCCACTGTCAAGGATAAAATGTGTCCCACTTTGTCCCGTTTATACATATTTATCTGATTTTCCACTGGTTCTTCCGTAAATACCAGCCCAGGATACGCTTTTTCCAACTGTTCCCGCAGCGCGCCTTCCGAAAAATAATGGCCGCTCAGATAACCGTCCCCATACATATCCCAGTTGCTGTCCACACTGAGAAGATGCCCTTTCTCCATCTTTCCAAACACTTCCAGTCCGTCCCGGGTAGTTCCGCTGCTGATCCGGTGAAAAACTCCCTCACAGACTTTCGACTGATAAAAAAGCATCTCCCCCTCGGTATCTTTTGCCGCTGCCTCCATACTCCGGTATGCCTGCTGATATCCCTTCTGATGCTGTGCCGCTTTTGCTTCCTTCCACAGGTTTCCCCACGCCTCCCCATCCATTTTCTCCTCTTCTATACGCAAATACAGGCTGCTCCTTGTAAGAACAGCCTGTACTTTTTTCATCTCCTCCTCATACTCCCAGGGGATTTCCCTGCACATCAGCATTGGGAGGAGGGATTCCATATTCCATTGTTTTTTTATATGCAATGCCTCTCTGCCTGACAGAAAAACGGTCAGAAGCAGGGGAAGCAACAGAAAAATTCCCGTCACTGCCAGAATCATACAAAGTTTTTCTTTCATACTTTCACCGACTGCCCGATGTCTTTTTCCTAGTTTATGAAACTTTGTATGCTTTCATGTATTTCCACCAGAATCTTTTCTGTCTTGGCATCTGCGCCCAGAACTGCTGTTCCAGACTCTCATAAAACTGATAGCACTGCGCCCGTTCCTGTTTCGTCAGCGGATCCGGTCCGAACGTTGCCCGCTCCACCAGTTCCACAACTGCCGTATACGCCCCCTCTTCCATCCACGAAAGATTCTTTTCTGTCTGTCGGGCAAATTCCCGGTCGTTGTTTTGTTCCGGGATTTCCTGCAGTACGCCTGCTTCTTTTGCATCCTGAAGGATCTGATAGATCGCATAGGAAATCTCACAGATTCCCCGGTTAATATTTTTCTGGAAAAAGCGGCGATTCCGCTCCTGCAATATGCGTTTTCTGTGAAGAGCAACCACGCCTGCACTGCCGCCTGCCAGTCCGACAAGAATCAGCAGAAGTACAAAAATTTTCAGGAGTGCACGCCCGATTCCCACCAGACCGGATCCGCCGGATGGATTATCTGTATTTGTCTCCGTTCCTGCACTTTCCGAACCATTCTCGCCCTGTGGCGTTACCGCTGCCTCTCCCTGCTCCGGCTGTGGCGTTTCGGTAAGCTCCGGTGTTGCCTCCTGGGTCTGCTCCGCAGTCGATTCCGGTGTCGGTGTACTTTCCTCTCCGGGCACTTCCTGATTTTCATTCCCACCGGTGTTCTCCTGGTAACCCGGTGTCACTTCTACCGGGATCCAGCCTTTTCCGGAACGGTAAACTTCCACCCACGCATGTGCCTGTGTGTCCGGTATCTTTGCCGTATAGCCGTCTCCATCTTCCGTAAAATCCTGCGGTGCCACCACATATCCGGTAACATATCTCGCCGGCACACCAAGCAGACGGAACATCAGCGTTGCTGTTGTCGCATAATGAATACAGTATCCTTTTTTCTGGTCAAAGAAAAAATATTCTGCGAAATCCCGATCCGCCGGAACCTCTTCCAGATCCATGCTGTACGTACGCCCTTCCTGCACATCCCGGACCACAAAATCAATAACCTCCTGCACGGACTGCAGATTCTGCTTCTCACAATAAGACCGCAGACGATCCAGTCCTTCTACCGGCACTTTCAGATATTCCTTTGCCACGTATTCCCGATAGCTGCTCTCTATCTCTGATTCCGCATCTTTCGAAGGCTGTGGATCCATCCACTCTGTCCAGTTTACATAACCCTGATAGGTGATTGTTTTTTCTGCGCTGGCATAGCAGCCATCCGCCTGGACATTTTCATCATCCGGCACCTGGCATCCATATGGGATATACCCATAATCTCCTCCTGGATTTTCCCGTGTAACCGTCACACTCCCCTGTTCTTCCGCAGAGCGGGACCGGATATAGCGGTATAGAATGTTCTGCACCTGCCAGCCACTGTCTGCTTCCGAAAATGCGTCCGCAAAATTCTTTTGCTCCACGCCGCTCCAGTAGTTTCCCTGATAGGTACCGCCGGTAAATCCCCGCAGATACATATTGTGTGCTGGTTTCCCGGATGTATGTACCGTAAGGTCGATTTCATTTTTCTGATCTACCGGATAATTGTTCAAACTTCCGTCAGCCGTTGGATTGTGATTGCCGAATAATCCATTCTGACTTTCCATCGCACGGGAAATCTGTCGGGTTTTTTTCTGTACATTCAGATACAGCCATTCATTCCAGCTCTTTGTCTGTTTCGCCAGCACAGGGCCGATGAGTCCTGCCAGAAGTGCCAGACTGAGGATCAGCACTCCCGCCCACAGACCGGAACGATAGAGGATCCTCTGATTGCTTACTCCACGGTTTTGTCCCATCGCGATCAGGGCCAACAGCGAACCTCCGATCAGAAAGATTCCCGGCTGCAGGAAACGACAGCCACACAGAAGTTCCAGCAGTATGATCAGAATCTCCGAAGCGATCAGAAGTCCTGCCCGCCCTTTTCGAACCACGGCTGTCTCCATACTCCAGAAAAACAATGCAAAAACCATGATCATTAAAAATTCACCGCGCGCACCGGTAAGTAACTGCGTCTTTTCTGCCAGTGTCACTCCATAATATACCGAGATCTGATGTCGGATTCCATTTTCCAGCACCTGCCATCCGGCCACCAGGTGTTTCCAACCCAGAACACCAGACAGAAAAAGTACAAGATATGCTCCCGCATACACCTTTCTTCCCCACGGTTTCCAGATATTTTTGAGGATTGCAACAAGTGCAAACAGCAACAGCACACCGGCTACCGGAAGTATCCGGAACTTCAGTCCCAAATCCAGTCTGAGTGTGAGGATCGTTCCCAGCAGACACAGATACAGGTACAAGCAGCGCAGAAGCACCCCATGCTTTTGCTGCCGTCTTCTCGATTCAATTTTTAATTTTTTCTCTCCTGTCACCTGGATCCCCGCAGGATGCCAGTCTTCTACCTGTTGTCTCATACGCTGATCCCCTCCGTCTCAAGTCCGGCACGTGTCAGTTTTCCTTTCAGGATCCCGTCCTCCCACCACTGACCATCTGTGGTAATCCGCAGACAGATACTCCATCCATCCTGCGGCCAGGAATATTTATATGCTTCTTCCAGCAGAATTTCTTCCCCATACGGTCCTGCCTGAAACAGCTGTGCGGTCAGCAGATACAGGTCTTCCGTTTCCCGGATCTCCATCTGTTCCATCTTCTGCATCCGACAGTTGTACCATGCTGCCCGTGGCGGATAATCCTGATTCAGAAATCCCTGCAGAATCGCAAGTCCGTACTCCACTGCCTGATCCAGAAAAACAGTTCCCCCATCTTCGGCCACCCGAAGATCAAAGAGTACCAGTGCTCCCAGTCCGATCGGCATACTGTAATCTTTCACCATCAGATCATTCGTACGTGCGCTTGCTTTCCAGTGGATGCGCTGCATTCGATCCCCTTCCCGGTACTCCCGGATCTGGAAAATCTGGGACGGATCATCTCCGGGGCGTTTTTCATCGTATTCTTCACTGTCGATCAGCTGTTCCCGGATCTGCGGTGCAATCTCTATCAAAGCGGCATAGTATTCCGGCAGTACGGAAAGTTCTTCTTTTCCGTCTGTACGGATCTTTTTTCCAAACAAATGAAACAGATCCCATACTTTCGCCTGTTCCACCCATAACGCAACCGGCCCGCACTGACTGCTGGTAATGGCTGTCGTCAGGCGGGTCGTTCCTCTCCCATCAGCCATCCCCTGAAAAATCACTTCTTTTTCCGGCTGATAAAATCTGTTCTGTATCTTTATTTTTGTTTCCAGCCTGGATACAGGGATCCGGCTTTTATTTTCGATCCGCACCCCCGCATTAACCGGCTGCTCCTTTTCGGCAACTCCGATAGGAAGATAGATTTGTGCCTTCATATGTGCCGCTGTCCATAACATCAGAATGCCGGACACAACCGGCAGCAACACTTCCATCAGGCTGAAGCCCAGAAGCATGGGACTGTCATAGAGGATAGCCAGATACAATGTGACCACCAGCAGTCCGAAATATAGTAGTTTATTTTTCATTTTTTCACCACGGAAGGTTTTGTCGTTCCTTCCAGAATATCTTTCAGAACCTGTTCAGCAGTTACCCTGTTCACTCTTGCTTTACCGTTTAACTGGATACGGTGTGCTTCCACATCGATAAAGACATCCTCCACATTCACCGGAAGCACATAATTTCTTCCACGCAGATATGCCAGTGCCTGTACCATTCTCGCCAGCGCGATCGTTCCTCTCGGACTGATTCCAAGCTCGATCAGTGAATGTTTTCTCGTTGCATTCACCAGTTTTCCAATATACTGATATACTGCATCATGAATATATATTTTGTGGATCTCCTCCTGCAGCTGCAGAAGTTGTGCTCCATTCATGACCGGTTCCACCAGATCCAGCGGATCTGTGGTAATCTTGCCTTTCACGATCTCCAGTTCATATTTCATATCCGGATATCCGATGTGCATACAGATCATAAAACGATCCAGCTGTGACTGGGGAAGCATGGATGTTCCCGCACTTCCCACCGGATTCTGGGTTGCAATAACCACGAACGGTTTTGGCAGCTCATGGGTAATCTGATCTACCGTCACTTTTCCTTCCTCCATGACTTCCAGAAGTGCAGCCTGCGTCTTCGGTGAGGTACGGTTAATCTCATCCGCCAGAAGCAGGTTACACATAACAGCCCCCGGCTGATATTCAAAGGTACCCGTCGCTTTCTGATATAATGAAAATCCCGTCACATCTCCCGGCAGTACATCCGGTGTGAACTGAATACGGTTCTGCTCGAGGTGCAGCGCTTTGGAAAAGGCCAGTGCCAGCGTGGTCTTTCCCACTCCCGGCACATCCTCAATCAGAATATGTCCGCCTGCAAGAATCGCAGTCATCACTTTTATGATACAGTCATCCTTTCCGATGACCGCTTTTTTGATTTCCTGTATCGCCCGGATAGCCGGACTTTCTGTCTGCTTCATCCTTTTCTCCCCTTTTTATACTCTTTAATTTTCCTGTTTCTGTCATTTTGTTGCAGACTGCTTTTACTGTTCCCCTGTCACACGCATCTGCAGCCGGCTTGCCGGAAGTTCGTCTCTGGCCTCTGTCTCTGCCAGAAGCTGTGTTTCACTGTCTGCCGTCACACAATACAGACCGATACCGGATCCTTCTTCCGCCCCGCTGCTGATCCGCAGCTCATACGTTTTCCCTCTTTCCACCGAAACTTTCTCTCCGATGAAAGAATACAGCGCCGAATTGGTCGTAAAACTGTCCGTCTCTTTTTCTCCCTGATATACCACATCACCGGTTTCTTTGTCAATCAGTTCCACTGTAAGTGTATCAGAAATGCTCTTCTCTCCGGTATAGACGCGTATCTTCAGATTAGACAGTACACTTCCCTCCATCGTCAGATCCTGGCTCACCGAAGAGCTTTCATCCACCTGAATGATATTGTCCGGTTCCAGATCCTGACGGCTGTTATCCAGCAGAACAATTTTCCCCTGGAACATGCCAAGCGCACAGATCGATGCCGGGATCACAAATGCAAACACACTGACCAGAAATGCCGCACGGATCTGCCATACCAGCCCTTTTGCGATCTCGGTTCCTTTCCGGATATGGTATTTCGGATGCCCGAAGACCACATAGACCAGAAGCACCACCCACATCGCAGAGCAGAGCATTTTTTCATCATGGAACATATACAGATCCCACATTCTCACCGCAAACTGCTGTCCCGGAAGGATGTATTTCAGGATTCCGTAATTCATTATCTGCTCATCTACCAGGTTCTGGCTGCAGAAGATATACAGTGCAACGATCAGCACATTTGTCACCATCACCAGCAGATTGCCGTTTTCATTCATGAAAATATTTAACACCAGAAACGGCACCAGCATCAGAAGCCACTGCGGATTCCAGGAAGAGAATCCGAAGATTGCAAAGCTCATTCCCACACAGAAGAAAATCCCCCACGAAAACAGTTCCCGGTTGTCTTTTGCCTTTTTCTGATATGCCCATACCAGCACAAAAGCCGCTACCACAGCCACCAGGTTGATTCCGTCAAAGAATCCAAGGGTAAATGGTTTCTGCACAAATTTCAAAACGCCAAACCCCAGAACATTTCGCTTGAAATAAATATTTCCGATATTCGGCAGCACTTCGATCATCAGCGGAACTGCCATTGCCACAGTGTATTTGATCAGATTGCGGATCTTTTTCTCCCGTAAAACCAGCAATACCAGGAAAAACAGCAGTGCATGATATTTGAATGTTGCCGCAACACCGTGCGAACTTCCATAAGCCGCCTCTCACGTAGAAATACAGCCCCAGCACCATAAAAAATACGGTAAAAATATCATATTGGCTGAAAATAAACTGGCTGAATACCCCGATCGGGAATACCAGAAATGCAAACTTGCAAAGCTTTGCCTTCTTTTCCCCGAATCCCACTTCCACACCGATCTGGTAGATCAGATGGGAAGTCGCATAATACAGAAGCACCGGAAGCAGTTTATACCACATATTATTGATAAAACTGTTTGTCAGCATCGCCTGTGGCGCATGACCGGTCAGATACAACGGCAGATTCCAGATCGCATATGCCAGAAAAGTACTCGGCAGATAATTGGCATAATATCCGTGGGACTGCTCATAGCTTGCCTTATAAAAATCTGTAAAGTGTTCATACATCAGAAATGACCTGTTTCCCGTCAGCATCAGATCTCCATAGGCACAGGTAAAAAACAGAAAAATCAGAATCAGTGCTGAGATCACCCAGTCCAGCTTATTGAGTTCTTCTGCATCCCACAATTTCATTTCCTTCCAGCTTTCTTTCATCCGCATACAGAACCCTGTTTTACGCTTTGCCAGTTTTGCTTTCATTTTCACTGTCCTCTTTCTCTTCAAAATTCAGTCTTTCTTCCTCTACTACCAGCGGACGATCCAGCACACGGGTATTAATGCTCAGCACATATTCTCCCAACAGACCGATGAAAAACAGCTGCGTTGCTCCCAGAAAGAACATTCCGATGAGTAACGGTGCCATGCCTGCGGTAAATCGATCCCAGTACAGCATTTTCAGGATAAAATAAATAATCCCTGCCACCACACTGACACCTCCCACAAAAAATCCAAGAAACGTCGCCATCCGGAGAACCACTTTCGAATACGAAGTAATCCCGATCATCGCATAATCGTACAGACTGTAAAAATTATTTTTACTCTTTCCGGCACGGCGTTTCGGCTGTGTATACTCGATCGCCTTGTAATCAAAGCCAAGCTCCGCAATGATCCCACGTAAATATGGCAGTGGATCATGAAGGTCACGAACCACATCTACAAACTTTTTATCGTAAAGTCCGAAACCGGTAAACTGCTCGATATGATCGATATCCGTGATCTTGTTGATCACCTTGTAATAGCAGGAACGGATCCAGTACATGCCCTTGCGCTCCTTGCTGGCACTTTTGACACCGATGACGATCTTTGTTCCCTGTTCCCATTCACGCACAAATTTCGGGATCATATCTACCGGATCCTGGAAATCTGCACACATACGCACAACACAGTCTCCATACGCCTGTTTCATTCCATAGACCGGAGAACGTGCCTGTCCGAAATTCTTGGCGTTGAAGATTGCTTTGATCTTTTTATTATTGGCACACAGTCCACGAAGCAGTGCCTGGGTGTTATCCTTGGAATGGTTGTCGATAAACAGGATCTCATAATCGTATTCACTGAGATCGCGTTCCATGACTTCCGACACCGCTTTTGCAAGAGGCACTACATTCGCCTCTTCATTATAGGTGGGAATTACCACCGAAATTTTTTTCTTCATTCTTATCTATACTCCTGTTTCCTGGCTTCTGATCCAGGCGATTGTTTCTCTGATTCCCTCTTCAAATGTATATTCCGGCACAAACCCGGTGTCACGCTGCAGAGATTCCGTATCCGCACAGAGATTCATAACCGCTCCCTGTGGATATGGTCTTGCACCGATTCCTGTTTTCTCTGCCCCGGTGAGCTCTGCCATTTTGAGGATATATTCTTTGAGTGGATGAGCTTCGCCGCTTCCGATACAATATACAGCACCGT
>OHWT01000320.1_pt1 | contig 9949 bp, 9 predicted proteins | sample 1579791 | NCBI WGS metagenome assembly OHWT01 (sample SAMEA3882512, study PRJEB24775) | human gut metagenome | biome: human-associated habitat; feature: intestine environment; material: feces | place: Netherlands | collected 2009/2010
TTTTATGGGCGCTGCCCAAACCCGCAATTTTTGAAAAAATTGAGTAAACTTTTTTTGCTTTTGGGAGGATAATTTAGCGTTAGCTAAATTTCAATGCCCGACCGATATTCCGTTAAACCATAATTTAACTCGTTTTAACTCAACGCAACAAAAAAGAGATACCCACGAAAGGTATCTCTTGATTTAATTATTTTGCGTTATTTTGCGTAATTGACAGCTCGGCTCTCTCTTATGATATTAACCTTAATCTGTCCCGGATATTCAAGCTCTTCTTCAATCTTCTTGCAGATTTCTCTTGCAAGCGGAAGCATACGCTCGTCATTTATGACTTCGGGTTTAACCATAATACGAACCTCACGGCCTGCCTGAATAGCATATGAGCTTTCAACACCCTCAAATGAAGATGCAACTTCTTCAAGCTTTTCAAGACGCTTGATGTAGTTTTCTACATTTTCTCTTCTTGCACCCGGTCTTGCGGCAGAGAGTGCATCGGCAGCCTGTACAAGACAAGCTACAACCGTCTTTGCCTCAACATCACCGTGGTGAGCCTGAATAGCGTGAATAACCGCATCGTGTTCTTTGTATTTTCTTGCCAAATCTACACCGATCTGAACATGAGTTCCTTCGACCTCGTGGTCAATTGACTTACCGATATCGTGTAAAAGACCCGCACGCTTTGCAATTGTCGGATCCATACCAAGCTCGCTTGCCATCATACCTGCAAGATATGAAACTTCAAGTGAATGATTAAGTACATTCTGACCGTAGCTGGTACGATAACGAAGTCTGCCGAGTAATCTGACAAGCTCCGGATGAATGTTGTGTACGCCTGCCTCAAGCACTGCTCTTTCGCCGTCGTGCTTGATTGTAGCGTCAACTTCTCGTCTTGCTTTTTCAATCATTTCTTCGATTCTTGCCGGATGAATTCTGCCGTCTGAAATAAGTTTTTCAAGAGCAATTCTTGCAACTTCTCTTCTTACAGGCTCAAAGCTTGAAAGAGTGATTGCTTCCGGTGTATCGTCAATGATAAGATCAACACCTGTGAGTGTTTCAATGGCTCTGATGTTTCTACCCTCACGGCCGATAATTCTGCCCTTCATTTCGTCATTTGGAAGAGGAACTACGGAAATTGTAGCCTCTGCAACCTGCTCTGCGGCAAGTCGCTGAATTGCAAGAGAAATAATGTTTCTTGCTTTTTCGTCCGCCTCATCCTTAAGCTGCTCCGTATATTCCATAATCTTAACTGATTTCTCATGAGCAAGCTCGTCCTCAAGCTGTGAAAGCAGGTAACTCTTTGCCTGCTCGGCTGTATAGCCGGAAATTTTCTCAAGCATTTCAAACTGACTTTTCTTGAGTGTTTCGATTTCCTCAAGCTTTGCATCAGCGTCTTTTAACTTACGAGAAAGCTTTTCGTCCTTAAGCTCCATGTTGTCAAGCTTTTTGTCGAGGGTTTCTTCCTTTTGCTGAATGCGTCTTTCCTGGCGTTGAACTTCTTTGCGGCGGTCGGCAATTTCTTTTTCGCTCTCGGTTCTGAAACGGTGAACCTCGTCCTTGCCTTCTAAAACAACCTCTTTCTTTTTGGCTTCGGCTGTTTTCATAGCTTCCGACACGATTTTTCTTGCCTCTTCTTCTGCACTTCCGATTTCCTTTTCGGCAACATTTTTACGATAGCTTATACCTGCAAAAATGCCTATGCCCGCACCGAGAAGCAACGCAACAATAATTAATATTATTGCTAATAACGACATTCTGACACCTCCTTGTTTGATTTTTAATTAGATAATAAGTTTAAGTTCAATCAAACAGCCTTGTCGGTGCCGTTAGTAAAGATATTCAATTTTCATTTTTATAAAAATAATTTAATTTTAATATTTTTTATATGCTGTGGTTTGCAACAAAGGTATATTATAACGATTAATAAGTTATAAAAACTAAATAAAAAATATCTATAAATAACGGCTCTGAACGAGTCTGATTAATAAAAAATAGGTAAATTTGCATTAATCCTATTTAACCGCACTAACGGTATTATAAGTATTTTATCCTAATTTTATAAAAATGTCAAGAATATTAATGGCAATTTTGCAAATAAATAATTAAAAAGTGAAACATTCACAGGACAATTTGACAATAGCGTTCGTCAAATTGCAGTAAAAGATGCAGAAATTTTGTGAAATTTTCGTTTTTATGTAAAATTCATAAGAAATTTGTTAAAATTTTATCAAACACTTGAATAACGGCAAAAAATGTAATATAATTAAACTACCTTATAAATTAGGAGGAATTTAAAATGTCAGTAAAAGTTGCAATTAACGGTTTCGGCCGTATCGGTCGTCTTGCATTCAGACAGATGTTTGGTGCAGAGGGCTATGAGGTAGTTGCTATCAACGACCTTACAAAACCATCAATGCTCGCAGATCTTCTCAAGTATGATACAGCACAGGGCGGTTACTGCGGTAAAATCGGTGAGAACCTTCACACAGTAGAGGCTGATGACGAGAACAACACAATCACAGTTGACGGCAAGACTCTTACAATCTATGCTAAGGCTAACGCTGCTGAACTCCCATGGGGTGAGATCGGCGTAGATGTAGTTCTTGAGTGCACAGGTTTCTACACATCAAAGGCAAAGAGCCAGGCTCACATTGATGCCGGCGCTAAGAAGGTTGTTATTTCTGCTCCTGCAGGCAATGATCTTAAGACAATCGTTTACAGCGTAAACGAGGGTACACTTACAGCTGATGATACAATCATTTCTGCTGCTTCATGTACAACAAACTGTCTCGCTCCTATGGCTAACACACTTAACAAGTATGCTGAGATCCAGAGCGGTATTATGTCAACAATCCACGCTTACACAGGCGATCAGATGATCCTCGACGGTCCTCACAGAAAGGGTGACCTCAGAAGAGCAAGAGCAGGTGCTGCTAACATCGTTCCTAACTCAACAGGCGCTGCTAAGGCTATCGGTCTTGTTATTCCTGAGCTCAACGGTAAGCTCATCGGTTCTGCACAGCGTGTTCCTGTTCCAACAGGTTCAACAACAATTCTTACAGCTGTTGTTAAGGGTAAGGATGTAACAGTTGAGGGCATTAACGCTGCTATGAAGGCTGCTGCTTCTGAGTCATTCGGTTACAACGAAGATCCAATCGTTTCTTCAGACGTAATCGGTATGAGATTCGGTTCACTCTATCTAAGATCGCTGACGATCTCTATGAGGTACAGGTTGTTTCTTGGTATGACAACGAGAACTCATACACAAGCCAGATGGTTAGAACAATTAAGTACTTTGCTGAATTAGGCTAATATTAACCTATAATTTATCAGGTATAAACTTTAAGCTGTCTCTTTTGAGGCAGCTTTTTGTTTTTATAAAAATTTTTCTGTTGATATTTACTTTTATACTTTTGTATGTTAAAATTTTAGTGTATAAAAATATTTGCAATGTTTTGCAAAGGAGAACGGAAATTATGAACTCTAAGTTAAAAAACAGTGATACTGATTTTCTTTTTAAAGCAATTCTTTCTCTTGAAAACGAAGAGGAGTGTTATCGCTTTTTTGAAGATTTATGCACAAGTCCTGAACTTAAGGCTATGTCACAAAGACTTGTTGTAGCAAAAATGCTTACAGAAAAAAAGGTTTATTCTGAAATTGTAAAAGAAACGGGTGCGTCAACCGCAACAATCAGTCGTGTAAAGCGTGCTCTTTTTGATAACGATACCTACGGTTACACACTTGTACTCGATAAAATCGCCAAAGAGGAAAACAAATGAGTTACAATATTTTTGCCGATTATTATGATGTATTAATGCAAAATGTCGGCTACAAAGAGCGAAGCGACTACATTTGTGAGCTTATGAAAAGGCATAATCACGAATTTGGCATTACACTTGACCTTGCCTGCGGTACGGGCAGTCTTACTACGGAGTTGGCGCTTAAGGGCATAGATGTTTACGGAATTGACGCAAGTGCGGAAATGCTTAGCGAGGCAATGCAAAAGTCGAGCGAAAAAGGGCTTAATATTTTATATTTAAAGCAGAAAATGCAGAATCTTAACCTTTACGGCACTATAGATACTTGTATTTGTACGCTGGACAGCATAAATCACATTACAAAAGAAGAAGATGTGACAAAGGCTTTTGAGCGTGTAGCTTTCTTTATGGATAAAGACGGTTTGTTTGTATTTGATGTCAATACCGTTTATAAACACGAACAGGTGCTTGCAAATAATACATTTGTATATGAAACCGATAAGGTATTTTGCGTGTGGCAGAATACTTTACGGGAAAACTGCGTGACGGATATTGACCTTGACTTTTTTGAAGAAGAAAACGGCATTTATTATAGAACAAGCGAGAGCTTTTCGGAGCGTGGATATTCAAGAGAAAAACTGACGGAAATGCTTGTAAATGCGGGTTTTGAACTTGAGGCTGTATATGGAGATATGAGTTTTGACGAACCGAAAGCCGACGAACAAAGGCTTGTTTTTGTGGCAAGAATGAAAAATCCAATCAATAAGGAATGTTAACGGGAGAATAATATGGATAAAATTATAAGATGTATAACATCGGACGGCGCAGTAATGGCATCGGCTATTGATGCGTCCGATATTGTTTTTAAGGCACAGAAAATTCACGGACTTTCAAGAAGCGCTACTGCGGCACTCGGCAGACTGTTGTGTGCGACTTCTATGATGGGTGCAATGCTCAAGCAGAAAGACGCATCAATTAACCTTAGAGTATCGGGTGACGGAGAACTCGGACCCGTAATAGCGGTTGCGGACAGTAAGGGTAATGTTCGTGGATATGTAGGAAACGCAAATTGCCCTACCGAATACTATAACAACGGCAAAATCAATGTTTCAAAAGCAGTAGGTAAAAACGGTGTGCTTAATGTAATGCGTGATTACGGTTCAGGCGACCCGTATATCGGTCAGGTTGAGCTTGTAAGCGGAGAGATTGCCGAGGATATTACCAATTATTTTGCAACAAGTGAGCAGATTCCCACAGTATGTGCGCTTGGCGTTCTTATTAATAAAGAGGACGGCGAAGTGATGCTCGCAGGCGGATTGCTTATTCAGCTTTTGCCGGGTGCTTTTGAAGATACAATTGAAAAACTTGAAAAGAATCTCGAAACTCTCGAGCCTGTTACAACTATGCTTGCAAAGGGAATGAGTATTCTTGATATATGCAAAACCGCTCTTGCAGGCTTTGAGGTGGAAGTGCTTGACGAGTACCCTGTAAAGTATGTTTGCACTTGTTCAAGAGAAAAACTCGAAAGACTTTTCTGTACAATGAGCGACGATGAAATTCGTGCAATGCCTGATGAAAACGGCAGAGTAGTGGCTAATTGTCATTTCTGTAACAAGAAGTATATCTTTAATAAAGAAGACCTTGAGAAGATTATTAAAGAGAAAAATTCCAAGGATAACACTTCCAAAGACAAAAAGTCAAAAGAGTAAATTGTCGTAAAATATCGTGTTGCTTTGCTTTTGTAAAGTTTTTTTGAAAAAAATTCAAAAAAGTGTTGACATTTGAGCCGATATGGTGTATTATAATACCTGTCGCTAAGAGATACGACAAACGAAAGCGAAGCGACAAAGGCAATGGGAGCATAGCTCAGCTGGGAGAGCATCTGCCTTACAAGCAGAGGGTCATAGGTTCGAGTCCTATTGTTCCCACCATTTGGCCCGGTAGTTCAGTTGGTTAGAACGCTAGCCTGTCACGCTAGAGGTCGACGGTTCGAACCCGTTCCGGGTCGCCAAATTTTGCCTCTGTAGCTCAGTCGGTAGAGCAGGGGACTGAAAATCCCCGTGTCGATGGTTCGATTCCGTCCGGAGGCACCAAAAAATGCGGATGTAGCTCATCTGGTAGAGCGCCACCTTGCCAAGGTGGAGGTAGCGGGTTCGAGCCCCGTCATCCGCTCCAAAAGAAAGCACTTGTCAGCAGACAGGTGCTTTTACTTTTTGAAAATTAAGTATGCAAAAAAGTAATGCTTACGCATTATGGGGTAAATAAAGGTTCTGTTCTGAATGTTGACATAACAATAATAAATTATTGTTTAGCAAATTCTTTCGACAGGTAATTATAAAAGTTTGGTCGACCTTTTCAAAGGTCGTGGGTGTGGGCAAAGCCCACAAATACTTTCCGTTTATGCAATCTAACGATAGCCAAACAGCTCGCTGTTTGGCGGCTTGAACACAACGGCATTAGCCTTTAAAAGTGCGATAGCAACAAGAAAGCCATTCGATATATAATGAAAAGTTAATCATTTCTTTTATAAAAGACAGTTGCCGCATCCGAAACATATGCAACCTAAAATACCGCATAAGAGCATTATAATTGATTTTTTCTTTGTCATAGAATTACCTCTTTTCAACATATAAGTTAGTCTAAACTAACTGCATACATATATATTACCACAAAATAAAATTTGCATGTTATAGCAGATATTTATTTTGCGGTAACTGATTTTATATTTTTATTATCGGCGTTGTGAAGTCTGCTCCGCACTTTTTAGGCGGATTTACAGCGAGTGAAAAAACATCTGTTGCGAAAATTTCTGTTTTAAGTAATTTTTCTGTATTGCCTCCGAGTGACAAACCTTTTTTTACAGAGGTTATAACGGGGAGAGTACAGCTTTTCAGGATTTTTGCACCGTCATTTGTAAAGCCGAGCACTCTTGCATAGCACGGTTCGGTGTTTTGAATTTCTTTTGTTATATTCAAAAGTGCGCATATTAAAATTCTGCGTAGTCTTGCAAGTGTGTAACGCTTTGATTTTACGGCAAACAATATTTCATTAACAGAATTATATTCGTGCACTGCCGTGTAAATTCTGTTTTCAAGTCCCTCGGTTACATCGGGTAAATCGGCAAGCTGATGAACAGACATGGAGCGCAATTTATACAGCAAGGCGGTTTCCAAATTATCGGGCAGAGCAAGCTCTGTCGGTTCAAAAGGAGCAAACTCCGCAATATTTTTGCCTTGCTTTAATTGTTCTCTTATATATGATGCGGAGGCAAAACCGTTTTCAGTGTTTTCGCTGTCGTGTTCAACTCCCTCACGACGGATTGGCAGTGGTGATATGTTGCTCGGCAATGCTTTAAGATATTCAACGGCAAGCACATTGTTTGGTGTGGCAAGGATTTCGGCTGTTTTATCGCCGTATATTGCACGCACGGCAGATTCAATTGCTTTCGGATAATACGAACCGTTTTGCATTTCCTTTGCCACAAGCGATTGTACGGCAGTATTTTTATGTGCGTCGGCTGTCTGTTTCAAAAGTTCAATATTACTGTTTTCACAACCGAATGCAAGATGTGTGAGTCGTGAAAAAGATGAGAGAATTTTAACTCCGCTTTTTGCAAATACTTCGGCATTTGATACGGCATAGGCGACAGGCAGTTCTATTACAAGGTCAGCGCCGCCGAGCAGGGCAGACTTTGCCCTTGTGAATTTGTCTGTAATTGCGATTTCGCCACGCTGTGTAAAGCTTGTGCTCATTACAACCGCAACAGGCTCGTTTACAAGGCTTTTTGCCTTTTGTATTAAATATTTATGTCCGTTATGAAAAGGGTTAAATTCGCAAATTATGCCGATTGCCATAGCATTACCTCGAAAAAGCAAAAAATTATTGTCAGATATTAAAAAATCACTTGAAAACTATTATAAAAAGTTTTATCATTATAATGTAACACTCACAGAGTGACTTTTAATTGTCCTCAGATATATTATATATCAAAAATCGCTTTAGGACAACTAATATAGTTGAAAGGATGAATAATAATGAAGGTTCTCGTTATTAACGCAGGCAGCTCATCACTTAAATATCAGCTTATTGATATGGACAGCGAAAAGGTACTTGCAAAAGGAAACTGTGAAAGAATCGGTCAGGAGGGTGCATTTATCGGTTTTAAAGCTCCTGACGGCACAAAAATTGAACGCAAAACAGAGATGGTTAATCATACACAGGCTTTTGAGGCTGTTAAGGACGCACTTCTTGATCCGCAGTATGGTGCAATCAAGGATTTGTCAGAGGTTAGCGCAATCGGTCACAGAGTAGTGCAGGGCGGCAGCTATTTTAATAAGTCGGTTCTCGTAACAGACGATGTTATCAAGAAGATTGAAGAGCTCGCTCCTCTTGCTCCTCTCCACAACCCCGCTCACATTCAGGGTATCAATGCTTGTACAAAGGTATTCGGCAAAGATGTTCCTCAGGTTGTAGTATTTGATACCGCTTTCCATCAGACAATGCCGGAAAAGGCTTATATGTTTGCTATTCCATATAAATACTATGAAAAGTACGGTATCCGCCGTTACGGCTTCCACGGTACTTCTCACCGTTATGTATCACAGAAAATGGCTGAACTTATGGGCAAGAATATTGAAGATACAAAAATCATTACTTGTCACATCGGCAACGGTTCATCAATCACAGCTATCAAGGGCGGCAAGGTAATTGATACATCAATGGGTCTTACTCCGCTCGGTGGCTTTATGATGGGTACTCGTTCAGGTTCTCTTGACCCATCCGTAATTACATTTATTGCAGAAAAAGAGAATGTTTCTGCAGAAGAAATGCTTAAGATTCTTAATAAGGAATCAGGTCTTTTGGGTGTATCGGGTGTATCTTCCGATGACCGTGATGTTTGCGCTGCAGAACAGCAGGGCAACCACAGAGCACACCTCGCACACGAGATGCTTTATTATCAGATTGCAAAGACAATCGGTTCTTATTATGTTGCACTCGGCGGTTGTGACGCTATTGTATTTACAGCCGGTATCGGCGAAAATCAGCCACAGCTCCGTGAAACTGTTTGCGATTACATTTCTTGCCTTGGTGTAGAGATGGACAAGGAATTTAACAAGAAAGCAAAGTGCGGCGTTACAGGCACACTTTCAACTCCAAACTCAAAAATCAGAGTTGAGCTTATTGCTACTAACGAAGAACTTGTTATTGCAAGAGATACAAAGGAAATTGTAGAGGCTCTTTAATTAAAACTACATATAAAAATAAGGTGGCTGTTCGTAGCGGACAGCCACCTTTTGCGTTACACGGAATCATTATTAACCGCAGTATCGGAGTCGGTATCTCTGAATAAAAGTGAAATACACCAAATTGCGGCGAGCGCAACGAGAATGTAAACAATTCGGCTTATAATTCCTGTCTGACCGCCGCAAATCCAGGCGACAAGGTCAAACTGAAAAATACCTACACAGCCCCAGTTAAGTCCGCCTATAATTAAAAGCGTCAGGGCAATTTTATCAATCATAATAATCCTCCTTAATTATAATTGTAAAAATATTATTGACGCTTTTAAAATAAATATTCAGTTAATCAGGGAAAATAATCGGGAACAATAACATAAAGATTAAAAACATAAATCCGAGGCCGATTACGGCAAGTCCGATAATACGGGTAATTTTCGTTGCTTTTTTCAGCTTGTACTTTGAAATCATATTTTCGGTGGGAAACGGAAGTAAAATAAGCATTACGCCGAGAATATCGCAGCTTGCAACCGTAATTATCATTCCGGCAGTTCGCAAAAACGCAAAAAGAAAAATTCCGATAGGAATACCGAAAAAGCAAATCATATTTATAATGCTGAACAATTTACCGTACTTTTCGGTAGTTTCGTAATATTTATTTGCATTGCCGTGACATTCCTCACTGCAATATTGTTCAAAATAGGATATTTCTTTTGCGCAATAATCACATTTTTTCAAGTTTTCAGAACCTTTCACTTATATTATAAACTATTCTAACACATTACACCGCTTTTTTCAATGATATTTAAGTGAATGGAATGGGAAAGATGTTTATAATTTTATACAGCTGACACAGTCAGCTTAAGTCCTAAATGCTGCATAATTTTTAATAAAGTATCAATTTTTGGGATGGTTTTAAATGTTTCGATTCTTGCTACAGATGATTGAGGAATACCGCAA
>OHWT01000321.1_pt1 | contig 9948 bp, 10 predicted proteins | sample 1579791 | NCBI WGS metagenome assembly OHWT01 (sample SAMEA3882512, study PRJEB24775) | human gut metagenome | biome: human-associated habitat; feature: intestine environment; material: feces | place: Netherlands | collected 2009/2010
TTCCGTCCGCATTTTCGGTCACAAGCACGGTCAGGGTCTGTCCGTTTGGGGTCTGCTCACCGGTATTCGTATTCTCCGGCTGTGTAGTTGCAGTTGGGGTTTCCATGGTCGGGTCGCCCATTGTCGAATCGACCATATCGCTGCCGCCTGCATAGGCCGTAACGGAAAAGGCCGTCATGCAGAGCACGACGGCCAGCGTCACGGCAAAAAATCTCCATTTATTCTTCATCCATAAATTCCTCCGTTTTTCTGTATTCGTCGGGCAGCGCCGCCGTGGGACGCTTTTCCAGCATCTCCATCAGCGCCGCGAGCTGCTCAATGGTCAGCCCGTTCTCGCGGACGATGCCCACAATATTCGTGTTTTCCAGCTTCAGAATCTGCTCGTCCAGGGCTTTGAGCCGTGCGGTCAGCGATGTGAGCTTTTCCGCCAGCTTCTCGCGCTCCTGACGCAGCTTTTCAAGTCGCGGGTTCATAACATCCTCCTTTTTTGCGTTGATATGGTTGTTGTTAAGGTAATCTGCCGAACTGGAGAAAATGGCTTCGCCAGTAGCTCGTGTCGATGGAAGCGTAGTGAATGGGGTCGCCACAGTGGAGCATCCTGTTATTGCCCACATAGATGCCCACATGGGAGATCCCCGGCGTGTCATAAGTCCCCGTGAAAAATACCAAGTCGCCGGGCTTGGGGCTGCTCGTCCGTGCGGAGATGTTGTATAGCCCCTGCGCCCCCAGCCGTCCGAAGTCCCAGCCGCATTGGTTGTAGACATAGCTGACGAAGCCGGAGCAGTCAAAGGATGTGGACGGGCTGCTGCCGCCCCACACATAGGGATAGCCCACATACTTCTCCGCTTCTTTCAGAATGGCGGCAAAGGTTTCATCGGCAAGGTAGTCCTCCGGGATCTTATGTGCCGGGGGCTTGCTGGTGTACTTACCCACATAGGGCGAGGACGGGAACAGGTCGGGACGGTTGCCGAGGGTGGACATATAGATGGAATACCGGGACATCTGTTCTTCGCTCAACAGGGAAACAGGCAGGTGGGACAGGTTTTTGTTTTCCAGCGTCACATAGCAGATGTACCACGAATAGGGTTCATCGTCGCTGTCATAGCGTGTCTCCACCTCCACACGCTCCGTCAGAATATACTGGCGGTCAAAGAGCATTTGCAGGGAGCCCTCCACCTGTGAAAGCGTCCATTCCCCCTCATGGAGCGCCGACAGCAGGGAAATGAGCACATAGGGATCGTGTTCGATCTCGTCCAGATCGAAGTGGTACTCATCATAATCATGGGTGCTTTCGTAAGTATCAAGGTAGGTTTGCAGTTCTGCCTCCAGCCCGGCATAAGCCGCCTCCGTCCCTAAAATCGCCTCATCCGCAGAGGGGTAAGTGGTGGCTCCCAGCGCCCCGGCTCCGGCGTTGCCGATGGACACCAGCGAGGACGAACAGGACTGGAGCAGGACGATCACAAGGACACAGGCCAGCGCCAGCAGGCATCCGACTGGATGGCGCTTCACAAACCCGGCGGCCCGGGCTGTCAGCTTTTCCGTGGCGGCGGCTGTTTTCCTGGCGGCTTTTGCGCTCTGTTTTGCGGCCTCCTTCGCCCGCTTCTGGTATTGCCTTCTAAGCCGCTGTTTCTGCCAGTACCGGGTAAAATAGTTTTTGGAAAGCTCCGGGTGCTCCTGTGCGGCGGTGTGGAAATGATAATCCGCCGCCGCTTTCTGATACCTGGCCTCGGCCCGGCTGGCCGCCCTTGCCGGATGCTCCCGGACTTTGCGTTTTACAAACCGGGAGCCATGCCGCAGGACAACCTCCCCGGCAAGCTCCGAGCGGTGGGCCCCTTCAGTTCCTACATTTTCCTGTTCCACCTCGTAGAGCTTGCCATGCACAAAGCCGTGAACGCCCCATCCGGCGGCCCCCGCCGCCTTACGGATCGGGCCTTTTTGTTTGGGCGGCTTCTGCTTTGCCAGCTTTTCCCGGGCGGCCTCCCGTTTTTCGCCCCGCTTTTCCATGCGGAGCTTGGATGCCGCCGCTTGTTCCTGCTGGCTTTTCTGCCTGAATTTTGACTTTGGGACACTTTGTCCCGAAGTGCCAGCCGCCCCGGACTCCTGTTCAGAGCCAGCCCCAAAAGCAGAGCCCTCGGGCTCGGCAGCCCCGTTTACGGGTTCCGTATGCGTTTGGGCCTCCGGGCGTGGTTTATTCGGTTTTCGCTTCATTCTTCATATCCTCCGGTCGGGTGGTTAAGAGGTCATAGATTTCCCCCTTCGGGAACCGATCCACAAACGGGATGGTCACATTCCCGTAAAACAGCAGGCCCTCGCCGGAATTAGAGTGGGTAATGTAGGAAAGCTGGTGCTCGGAAATACCGAGCTGTTTTGCCAGAATGGTACGGTCACTCTGCGCCTGCGAAAGCAGAATCATAAAATCCGTGTTGTCCAGAATGTTCTCGATTTCCCGGCTGGCCAAAAGGTCTTTGACGTTCTGCGTCAAAGCAGACGGCACACATCCTTTTTTACGCAGCATTTTCCAGACTGCCACAAAGTAGCTGGCTGTCAGCGGATCGCGGAGCAGGATATGAAACTCGTCAAAGTAGCACCAAGTCGCCGCACCCTCGTGGAAGTTCTGATCCACCGCCTGCGAAACAAACTCATTTGTGATGTGCATTGCAATCTTTCTAAGGTTTTCGCCCATGTTTTTCAGAACGATGCACACCACACGGCTGTCCGTCTTGACGTTGGTAGGATGGTTAAAGAGATTGAGGGAGCCTGTGCAATAAAGCTCTAAGGCAGTTGCCACGCGCCGGGCTTCGGGCTCCGGCTGGCGTAAGAGCTCTTCGTACAAATCCTGCAACAGCGGTGTTTTTGCAGTTTCCAGTCCGAGCGCCTGTTCCCGGTACACCAAACGCACACAGCGGTCAATGACCGTCTTTTCAATGGGCTGCAAGCCTTCCTTGCCGCCGACCACCAGCTCGCATAGGGACAAAAGAAAATCCGCCTTCATGGAAAGCGGGCTTTCTCCGGCGGCCATATTGAGCTCCACATCCATCGGATTGAGATGGTGCGGGCTGTCCGGGGCAATCTCGATCACCTGACCGCCCAGCCTTCGCACCAGCGGCGCGTATTCGCCCATCGGGTCAACCACGATGATCCGATCCTGCGGGATGGTGAGAAACACATTCAAGAGCTCACGCTTTGCGGCAAAGCTCTTGCCGGAGCCCGTAGAGCCCAAATACATCCCGTTTGCCGATTTCAGCTTTTTGCGGTCAGCCATGATGACATTGTGAGAAAGTGCGTTCATGCCATAGTAGAGGGCCTGTCCAGCCATGCGGAGCTCCCTTGTCATAAAGGGGATAAAAATGGCTGTGGAGCTGGTTGTCATACCGCGCTGGATTTCTACCTCGTTGTAGCCAAGGGCCAGCGAAGAAACAAAGCCCTGTTCCTGTTGCCAGTCCAGACGGCGCAGAGCGCAGTTGTATTTCTGCGCGATACCGCCCACGGTAAACACATCGTTTTCCAGCCGCTGGCGGTTAGGAGCAAGGTTTACCACCGTAAAGGTCAGCAGAAACATTCGCTCATTGCGGGATTGCAAATCAGCCAGAAGTTCCGCTGCGTCCTTGCTGAATGTAATCAGGTCAGGGGGAAGAATGTCCGGGTCATAGCCGGAGCGCACAGCCTTTCTCTGTTCCTCCACTTTCATTTTTCCGATGTCCGAGATTTTCCCCTTGATGGTCTTAATTGCCTTGAGCTGATCCACGGTCTGAATGTGCATGGTCACGGTCATTTCCGCATCCAGCTCCAAGATTTCCGCCAGCAGCTTATCCGAAAGCTCCGATGCCATAATCTGCAAGTAGGACACCGCGCCCCAATACTGGCCGATACGGAATGTGCGGGACTGGCGGAAGTCGAGACTGTCCGGGGCAATAAAGTCTTTTGTGCCGAGCCCGGTCTGCGGGATGTCTTTCCACGAAAAGCGGAACGCCTCACGGCTCCCCGGGTGCATCTGGCTATGAAGCAGCGCAAGGCGGGCCCGTCCGTCCATCGGCTCCGAGGGAACGCCCAGTCGCTTAAAGTTTCCCATGACATCGGCCTCCACACGCTCCAGACGGGGCCGTGCCTCCGCAATCCCCTCGGCGGGTATGCCAAAGGTGATGTATTTTGAGCGTTCAATGCCGTTATTGCTTTTGGCAATCTGATTTTTCAGCATCCCGGTAAACTCGTCCCTGACGCTGTTATAGTTGTCATCCGCTTTCGGGATATTGACTTGATAGCGGCTGCGGGAATGGGAACGGCGGTTGATAAAGGAAAGCTGGAACGGCAGCGAACTGTCAAAGTAGTTGAGGAATGAGCTCCATCCGCTGAATATGGCAGTCTGATCCTCGGTGGATGCCACGGAGTAATTGATGTCCTCATATTCCACGGTTTTTGTATAGAGCCCGCCCGGGAGCTTGCACACACCGTCCGGGTGCATGGACAGATACGGGATTGTCTGCTGGGCAGACAGGGCCGCCCGGCCTTTACCCTTGGCGGCTCCGTTTTTCTTCTTTGTGTTTTTCAATCACATCCTCCTTTCCAGCGCCCGGCCCGGCAAAGGGCGCATAAATGTTTTCGGTTCGGTAGGCCCTGATCCCCGGCCTTAGAAACTTGGCCCGGATGATGTTTCGCACAACCTTTTCAAAGGGCAAGCCGTCCTTTTCATACATCGCCAGCAGGAACGCCGGGAGCATAATTCCCAGCATGAGAAACATCGCCCCGGTATTGCCGAGGGTGCCACGGGTCAGCAGATAGGCCGGAATCCCCACCGCGCCCGCGCTGCCGAAGCAGACAAGCTGGCGTTTGGTGAGGTTGAAAGCCATCTTTGTTTTGATTTTGGATAAATCGTTTGGTACGTTTACATAGGGCATAGATCACACTCCTTTCTGCACTTCGGGACAATGTGTCCCAAAGTCCGGGATGGTTGGTGTTACTTCATTTCCCCATACAGCCCAGCCGGGCGGGGTCTGCCTGGCAAAGAGCTCTACGCGGGGCAGATCGCCCATCAGGGAAATGATTTTGGCGCGGGCCTCGTCCGGCTTTTTGCTATGGGCTTCAATCGGGGAAATGATGAATTGATGAATGTTGGCAGCCTGCCGCTTCGGGTGTCCCTTGGTTGCCAGCAGGCAGATTTCTGCATTGCCCCTTGTCCAGAAGCCAAGGCCGTAAAACCAGCTATCCGCCTTCTTGTTCTTTTTCAGCCAGACGAAAGCAACGCTTTTGTAGGTGAAGCCCCAAGCCTCGATCAGCCGGAGCGCCTCCGGGAGCTGCGGGAAAGTAGCCCATAAAAAGAGTGCGCTGTCCGGGGCTGCAAGATCAGCCACAGGCAACGCACATAAATCCTCAATGCTCATAGTGGGATAATGATTTTCCGCCGCGCCCTGTACTTTCTTAGCCGAGTAGCGCCAAGGGGGATCGGCGTAAATGATAGAATACTGCTGGATAATTACACTCCTTTCTCGCCGGAGCTTTTTACTGCCTGCGCCGCACGGATGCGCTCACTGGCAGCGGCATAAAAGGCCGGGGCCGTTTCAAAGCATACAAAGCGGCGTTCTGTGTTGATGGCTGCAATCGCGGTTGTGCCGGAGCCAACGCAAATGTCCGCGACCAGTTCTCCGGGGTGGGTATAGGTGCGGATCAGATACTCGCAGAGCTCCACGGGCTTCTGCGTGGGGTGGATGCCGCCGGACACCGTAGGCACAAAAAGCACATTTCCGGGATAGCGGCGGCCATCGTTGGACTCCGAGCCCTGCCGTTCAAATTTTCCATAGTTGGAGCTTGTACCGCTTCGGGAATGTACGCGGGTATAAGGCTTGCCATAAGTAAACTGCGGATTGTAGACCGGGGACTTCTGGTAAAACACCAAGATATTCTCGGACTTTTTCAGTGGAGCCCGGTTTGCATTGAGAAAGCCCGTTCCGCGCTCCTTGTACCAAATCCACTCATAGCGGAGCATGGCGAGGTTGGATGCGCCCAGCACCTTGTCAAAGGGGCACTGTGCGAAAAACAGCACTGCGCCATTCGGCTTGACTGCCCATTTCACCGCCTCCCACAGCTCCGGGAGCGGCAGGGGCACATCCCAATAATTCCGGGTCGTGCCGTAGGGCGGATCAGTCAGCAGCATATCCACGCTATGTTTTGGCAAAGAACGCAAGCCCTCGATGCCGTCCATGAGAAACAAGCCCTCCTTCGGGACACGTTGTCCCAAAGTGCGGCTATCGGTCATTGCGGGCCTCCTTTGCTTTGGCAGGTGCAGGCCGGGCGGCATTTTCTTTTCCAGCTTGTTTCGCGGCCTCGGCCATCTGCTCCTTGATCGGGGCAGGCCGTACCGCCTGGGCCCGTGCAACAAGCTGTTCCACCGCCGCATGATACGCCTCCACACCAGCCGCGTTAATCCGCTCCTGTGTGGCGCGGTCAGGAATCCGAACCGTAGCCCGGTATCCCGTCCGGCTGGCAGGATCGGGTTTAGAGGGAGCTCCGAGAAAAATTCCGTTTTTCCCGTCCACAACCTTAAAATCGTCGATGACCACACCGCCAAAATTGACGCTGGCGAAGCCGATCAGTTTACCCTGCGGCTCAATCGGACGGACAGATACTGTGATCGGAACAACCGCCTCCTGCAAGACAGCATCTGTCCGTATTTTTACTGCCTCATCAATGCTAACGCCCTTGACTTCTGCAAGCTCCGCGATGGGAGCATCAAACAGCCAGCGCCGCTCCTCCGCAGCAATCTGCTCCGGGGTCAGCAATACATCGTCTTTCTTACTCAGATAAAATTCCTCCTTTCCGCTTGCCGGAGCAGGCTGGGCGGGGTCGTCCATCAGCTCTTTTCTTTGCAGGACGGCCTCCGTTTCCGCCATAAAGCGGTAAGCGTCCGCCTCAGTAAACTCCTCCGGCGTTTTTCCATTCCATAAGCGCGTTCCATCCGCCCCGTATCTTCTCGGCATAAGCACCTCCTCCTGTTAATGAGCGCCAAAGATACGCTGGGCAATGCTCCCGGTCTTAAAGAGCATGAAGCAAAGCAAAACCGTGTAGCCCACAGTTCCCCAAATCGCCCCGATGGGATCGCCGCTTGTTGCGATGCCTTGAATGAGCACCGCGTAAATTGCAACACATACAAGAATCAGCAGCCCTTGAAAGCCCACGGCAAACAGGGACTTGATGTAGTTTTGCCCGGTGCTGCCAAGCTCCCGGTTGGAAAGCGTAGCAACGGGGATGGGGGCCAGACTGGTCAGCAGATAGATTTCCAGCATCCTGCCATACACCAAAACGAAAATGATAATCCCCATCGCCTTCATCGTAAATCCAATGAGCGCAGACTGCAGCCAAAGCCCCAAAAGCGGCCCTAAGTCCATCGTCTCCAGCGAGGTTTCCAGTTCGGCAAGCATATCCGCCGAAACATCGGTAGAACCTTGAATGAGCCCGCCTGCCTGCGCGATAACGCTCTGCGACACATCGAACACAGCCATGACGATATTGAATGTATTTGACAGGATTAAGATTGCACAGGCTGTTTTGAACATCCATTTATAGAGGTTCGCAACGTCAACCTCGTGCATATTGTTCTTTTCCAAAAGCATCTGTATGAGCTCATAAGTGGCAACAAAGGTCAGCACCATTCCGGCAATCGGCAGGATCACCGTTTCGGAAAGCTGTCGGATCAGGGAGAAAACCCCGGCGTGCCACGCCGCCGGGGTAGTCCCTACCTGTGCCGCAATCTCTCCGACTTGGGTATTGACGGTATCAAAAAGACCTTCGAGGTTCCCCATGATCCCGCCAATCAGAAGCTCTTTGAGCCAGTTTGTGAGCCAGTCGGTGAGAAAATCCATAAGCGCCTACCTTAAAACAGGCCAGACAGCAGAGGGATCAGTGTGGTGCCAATGACGATGATGCCGCCGCCCGCCATGAGCTGTTTTATCCCCAATTAGGTGTAAAACTCTGCTCGATGGCGGGCGGCGGCGTACAAAAAATCTATATGGTGTTTTTAAGAGAACCGTCCCGGCGGGACAGGTCAGGCAGTGACCTGTTCCACCTCCGGGATGGGTTTGAGATTAAAATGAATTTCGATAGAAATGTGTCTTGTTTTATCTTCGTCAATGCGCTCATGCACGACGATTTCTTTGATTAAGCGGTTGAGGGTGGCTGCGTCCAGCTCTGTGATGTTGGCGTATTCCTGAATGGCTTCCACCCATTGTTTTGCGTCATTGGCAAGCTGGACTTCATCGGACAGCCGCTTTCTGCCCTCGGACACTTTTGTTTTAAGCTCCGTCTGCTCGGTCTGTGTCTTTTCCAGCATGGTGTTGAAATTCTGCTCACTGATACGCCCTGCAATCATATCCTCATAAAGCCGCATTACCATTTTGTCCAGAACCTCAATCCGTTCCTCGTCCCTTGTAAGGGAGCGTTCCATTGCTTCCCGCTGTTCCCGCTGCTCGGCTTCACAGGTATTGGTCAGGCGGTCAGCAACCGCTTCCCCGTCCATCAGGGCAGCTCTGGCACATTCCCGGATTTTCCGCAGCACATGGCTGTAAAGGGTGTCATAGTCAATCCGGTGCTGGGTGCAGTGGTTCTTTCCAAAGGCATTGTAGGTCTTGCAGGAGTAAATCCGCTGGGGATGTTTTGCGTTTGTGTAGCGTATCGTCAGCGACTTCCCACACTCGCCGCATTTTATCAGTCCGGCAAACAGGCTGATTTCATTGGTCTGCCCCGGACGCTGGCGGGATTTCAGCTTGTTCTGCACAATGTCAAAGCTCATGCGGTCAATCAGCGGTTCATGCTGTCCCTCCACCACAATCCAGTCCTCCGGCTTCTTTTCCCCAATCGTGCCGATTTTGAAACGGTAGTCCTTTTTCTGGGAAGCAATCGCCCCGGTGTAGACGGGATTCATCAAAAGGTCTTTGATAACGGAGAAGTCCCACATATACCGCCCGTTTTCCGGGTCTTTCTTTTCCCATTTGGTGCGGGTATTGCGAAGCCCCCGTTCCCGGTTCCACCATGTGGGGCAGGGGATTTTTTCTTCCTCCAGCCGTCTGCGGATATAGTTCGGACCATGACCGTTTAGGGCATATCCGAAAATCAGCCGCACAATCGGGGCGGTTTCCTCGTCAATGAGCAGATGGTTTTTGTCCTCCGGGTCTTTCCGATACCCAAACGGGGCAAGACACCCGGTAAACTGTCCTTTCTGCGCTTTCAGAAGATAAGAGGAATGGACTTTCTTGGAAATATCCTTGCTGTACATCTCGTTCAGGATATTCTTGAACGGGGCAATATCGTTGTTATCCCGCAGGGTGTCGATACCGTCATTCATGGCGATATAGCGGACACCGTTTCTTGGGAAAAAGTCCTCAATCAAATGCCCGGTTTGCAGATAGTTACGCCCCAGTCGGCTGAGGTCTTTCGTGATGACAAGGTTGATTTGCCTGCGCTCAATGGCTCTCAACATTCTCTGTAAATCAGGACGCTCCATATTAAGACCTGTGAAGCCATCGTCCTGATAGACTGCCACAACCTCCCATCCCTGCTTTTCGCAGTATTTTTCCAGCATATCACGCTGGTTTGCGATACTGGCACTTTCGCCTTGCAGGTCATCGTCCTTTGACAGTCTGCAATAGACCGCTGCACGATAGCCCCCGGCAAGTGCCGAACCGATTGTTCTGTATTCCATTTCGTTCATCATAGCCATTTACCCACACAATCCAGACGGTATCTGGCTCTTTTGAACCTCATCTTCATTATAGCTTATATCTTTCTTTTTAGCAAGATATTCTTTTGTATTTGTCTTTCCGTATTTCTGGGAAATCAGGCTGACGAACACATCAGTGGCGTCCAGTTCCCCGTCAAACACCGTTGTAACATGAATCTCTGTTTTGTTTTTTGCCATAGGCAGTTATCCTCCATACATGAAAATAGCCAGACAGAGGGTGTCGG